>OAWS01000202.1_pt1 | contig 56851 bp, 44 predicted proteins | sample 1517141 | NCBI WGS metagenome assembly OAWS01 (sample SAMEA2580173, study PRJEB22360) | human gut metagenome | biome: human gut; feature: human-associated habitat; material: faeces | place: Denmark | collected 2008/2010
GGACAGACGGTTTCCCGTCTGCCGGACTTGCGGTGTTACCGCACAAGAATATTCATCTGATCCCAATGTGTAAATCAGTTAACGTTTTGTTCAAAACAGGGGGAAGTTAAGATTTAAATTTCTTCCCGCATAACTCCAGCGCCGCAGCAATCACCTGATCCATATCATAATACTTATATTCTCCCAGACGTCCTCCAAAGATTACTTTTTCCTGTGCATCTGCCATTTTCTTATATTCCCTGTACAGATTACTGTTCTTCTCATCATTAACCGGATAATAAGGCTCATCTCCCGGTTTCCATTCAGAGGAATACTCCCGGCTGATGACTGTCTTAGGAAGATCATTTCCATCTTCATCCTTACCAAACTCAAACCATTTATGCTCAATGATCCTCGTCCATGGTGTTTCACGATCTGTGTAATTCACTGCAGCATTTCCCTGAAAGTTTGGAATATCCAAAACTTCATTTTCAAAACGAACAGAACGATATTCCAGATTCCCAAGACGGTAATCAAAATAAGCATCTATCGCCCCTGTATAAACCACTTTTTCAGCAAGCTGGTCATATTCCTGCTTCTTCACCAGATAATCTTCATTTAATCTGACCTCAATTCCTTCCAGCAGATTCTCCACCATCTTTGTGTAACCACCCACCGGAATCCCCTGATAAAGCGCATTAAAATAATTATTGTCAAAAGTCAGACGTACAGGAAGCCTCTTTATGATAAAAGCCGGCAGTTCCTTACAGTCGCGTCCCCACTGCTTCTCCGTATATCCTTTTACCAGCTTCTCATAAATATCACGGCCAACCAGTGAGATTGCCTGCTCTTCCAGATTCTTCGGTTCCCCTGTGATCTCCTTCTTCTGTTCTTCAATCTTCGCAGCTGCTTCTTCCGGGGTCACCACACCCCACATTTTATTAAATGTATACATATTAAAGGGCATAGAATAAAGTTCACCCTTATAATTTGCCACCGGTGAATTGGTAAAACGGTTAAATGTCGCAAAGCAATTGATATAATTCCACACTTTTGCATTATTTGTATGAAAAATATGCGCACCATATTTATGGACATTAATGCCCTCTATCTTCTCTGTATAAACATTTCCTGCAATATTCGGACGCTTATCGATCACCAGAACAGACTTACCTGCTTCTTTCGCCTCATGAGCAAAAACTGCTCCATATAATCCTGCACCTACTACCAGATAATCATACATTTCATTATTCTCCTTTCATCATATGCATGTCTTAAATAACTCTACTTTATCATACCTTTAATTTTTGTAAACACCTGATTTTCGATTTCCCACATAAGCGGTTCTTTCAATACAATCAGAACAATCGCATATCCACTAAAGAAAAGAACCGCAGACAGCAGCAACGTAGCAAAATTCCCTATTCCCAGTATCTTAACCCATCCAGAACTTACCACACCAATTACTATTGCCAGTATAACTTTCCCATAACGCACATTCTTATAAGCAGATGTAACCTCTTTTCTCAATGCCGCAAACTGCACAATCCACACAACCCCTTCTGCAACAAGTGTACCAATAGCCGCACCGACTGAAGAAAGTTGTGGAATTAGTAATGTATTCAAAATCAGGTCAACAACAGCGCCTGCAATCTCCGAATATAAAACTATTTTCTCGCATCCCATAGGAACCAGCATCTGAATCCCCATGATATTAGTCAGCCCTATAAATATGATCGTCGGCATAATAATCTGCATAGGAAGAACTGCCGACATATACTCATTTCCCGAAAGGAATAATATGCCCTCCTTCGCATATAAGATAAAATAACATGTCAGCGGCGCTGCGATTAGAAAAACAAAATTGATTGCTTTTTTCGTAATCCGTCGGAATTCATTCATTTCATGATGCTCAATATAATAAGACGCTCTGGGTAACAGCACTGTTCCTAAGGAAGTAACAATTCCCAACAATACACCTTTAATCTTTACTGCAGCATTATAATATCCTACATCAATGTCTGTCTTGATAAAACCTAACATAACCGTGTCCAGATTGGTATAAATCGTTGTAGCACATGACATTGCAAAAAAAATCATAACAGGTTTTAAATGCCGCCTAAACTGATACTTTCCTATTGGTTTAATCTGGATATACCGATGGACATTAACCAAATTGCAAATGTTAGAAGCTGATGCCGCAAAAATAGAAATACCACCGTAAATGACATAATCACTCTTCTGATGAATCAACACAAACATTGAAAGAAGAGCAATAAATTTAAATAAGATTGATCTAACTGTAATATATGTATACTTCTCTAAACCACGATACAGCCAGTCCAGCCCCACCACATTAAACAGCAAAGTGGTGCTCATAATCAGGAACAGCGGTCGTTCTGTCTGTAACCGCGGTACATATACCAATGTTATTCCAAACACAATATAACTTATTATTGTCATAACCATATTGATAATAAATATTTCCTGCACTGTCCTGGACAGTTCCTCTTTATTATCTCTCACCCTTGCACATGCACGAATCCCATAAGTCGGAATTCCCAACTGCGCAAACAATGCAAAATATGTAATTACCGAATTAGCAAAAGACACCTTGCCGGTGCCTTCTGGTGATAAAACTCGAGAAATATATGGAAATGTAATTAATGGAAAAATAAATGCAGACATTGTGAGTACTGCATTCATTATAAAATTTTTCTTAATTGAAATCTGCTTCACATTTATCCTCTCTCCTCATAAATATTTTAATATAATATCCACTATTAACCTATCAACAAATATACTTAATTTTACATTTTCTTATTAATTCTGTTACTAAAATAGAAATTCCTCATGTACCAAATAGCCTTGCCAAGAAAAATACAGTTGAATATATGTCATTATTCCAAATTTTTCCGCCAAACAAAATAGCTCCAATCATTAAAATTATGTAATTTAAAGAATCCGAATAAAGATAAATTCCAAAAGAATCTCTCCTAAGTAAATTAAATATCCTTGTTTTCATAACCCTACTCTCCGAACCCCAATACGAAATCATATAAGTTGTCAAACATAGCATTCCTGCTAAAATTATTTTCAGCATTGAAAAAGCTAATTTAATTGGAAAAGAAACTAAATTATGTGAAAGTATTGTATAATCTACCAATAGTATTATATCTGCCCCAAATAGCAGACCTTTAACACTACTAATTTTTTTCAAAAAATATTCTATATTTTTCAAATAATATTCCTATATAAAACCATAAACCAAATTGACATATATACGACATTAATTTAATATCAATCTTCCCACTACCAACTGAAAGAATAATCAAAAGCAGCAATATTACCGTTTGTCTTATCTTTATATTCCTTTTCCATAAATATGCAATTATAAATATCGCAAACAAAGTTAAAAGATACCATAAATGAGTATTTCCTTGTATCAAAATTTGTCCTACAAAAATATCCTTAACTATATCGTTACTTTGATTAAAATATCCTGATATAAATTTAATAGGAACAGAATACAATACTGTAACTGCGCCAAAAGGAATAAGCAAACTTTTTGACTTTTTATTTAATAACTCTACAAATGTTGAATATCTCCCTTTATCAAGTGATTTCTTATACAGGGCACCACTTAAGGCAATAAAAAGTGGCATATGAAATATGTAGATAAATTCTGTCATCTTATTAATAATCTTAAATGCATAGCTTTCGTTAATAAATAAATAAGAATAATCACATCCACCATAATTTGTACAAATTTTAAAATAAGTGCAATGTCCAACAACTACAAGAATTGTAGCTATTACTCTTAATAAATCATACGCCCTACTCTGCTCTAAAGAGCTATCCGCATTTCTTTTCTTTATGTCAAATATTTTCACTTTATCCATTCCCATATCTTTTCTATTTTCATACTATCATTATCATATTTTTAATGAAATTATACCCAACTATATTTTTCATATTCTCCAAATTCAATTTTAGTTCATAAATCTCATTCTTAATCCCTAAAATATAATAATGACAAATTTAATTAAATCTCTAAGTATTTTTTCCAAAAATCTATCGTTTTAAACTCCTTTACAGCTTCAATCCATTCTTTTTTGATATATATATAATCTCTATCTATCTTTCTCATAATGACAAACATTTTTTTTACAATGCCCAGTGTTTTTCTCCAGTCTTTTTCTAATAAATATGTACTTTTTGTTTCACTATTAACAACAAAAACCTTTCTTTTTCCTACATATGCAGAAGGACTACATTCATCTTCCACATAACAATCTCGAAAAGATGGAAAAAAGTACCTTGCAATCCTAATTAATATATGAACCTTCGTTTCAGTAGATTTCTTTTTCACTTTTAAAAGACTTTCCTTATCAATCAAAAAGCTATCTCTTTTTGAGAGCATAATCAAATTAATATGATTTTTTTCAGGATTTATTTTTTTAAAATTGTCTACTCCATCTAAAAACTCTTCATATCCTCTTAATATCATCTCTGCCTTTCCATATCTATATGCCAAACAGCTACTAATAGCCATTCTAAGCATTTCTTTTTTCAATTGTTTAGATGTCATTTCTTCCGGGCATAAACTCATTGATGCTATGAGCATATTACGAGCTTCATAATACCAGATATAATCGGGATGTTTGCCTGATGTTTTTGGATGCCATATACATATCCCATTAAGACCAATCACCTTTTTCTCAGTTCTTGCACCATATTCTTGATCATCCCGATGCAAAAATAAAGGTAACGGTAAATTTTGCTCAGTAATAACTTGTTCTGGAATACAGGAAAACCACCATCCACAAAAATTTGTATTTACATATTTCTCGTTAAAAATAATATTTTCTTTATTACACAAATCCAAACCATTTTGTTTTGTAATAATATTCCGCCCATTTTTAGCATTATAAAATCCACATGTTTCTGATTGTATATTTTTCTTTTGCAAATTTAAATTTGCACCACCGATAATACTATTCTTAAATTCATCTTTTAAAACTCTAACAAAATAATGTAATCTTATAAAAACACTCGGTAAGAGCAGAATATCATCATCCATCAAAATAATATAATTGTAAAATGTATCATTTTTATAGATCTCTGATTCAATCATTGTTCTTGTAAATCCTGCACTACCACCATAATTCTTATTATAGAATATATGAATAAACGGATATTGATTCCATTTTTTTAAAGGCAATGTATTTCCATTATCTGATATATAAACATCTATTAAATTATACAAAGGAGATTCCTTATTATCCAATATTTCTTGAATTAAAATTTTTATATTTCTTTCAACATCTGTTTCTCTTTTAAATGTACAAATTCCCAAAGCATATTTTTTCGTTTCAGAAATAATATCGTCATTAGAATAATATTTACCATTAAAAATAGATGTATAACCATCAGAAAGAATTTTTATATAGCAATAATCCTTCAAATGCATTATAGGACAATTTTCTAATACATCTATCGTAATTATTTTATCAGAATTATATTTTATTTCTTTTATAATACACTCTTTAATATTATCCTGATTGCCAGCAACAACTTCTATTTTTCCCCTTCCTTGTAAAGAAATTTTAAATGATACAGTTGAAATTTTTGTATATGTGTTCCATTTACATGACGAAAACATATTAAAATATGTATCAAACGAAATTTCGTTTTTAAACGTCAAACAGTTATTTTGGAATATAACTGTTTTCCCCCTGTAAAGCATCTCTTGCATACAATATTCTTTATTATTAGACAATAGTAATTCTTGCAATACAATCATATTAATCTCCATTCCGCCGCCTTGAGCTAGCGGCCAAATAAATAGTAAAAGTGTTACAACTCTCTACGTTGTGCTGTAAAATTGCTTGTAAGAAGCTACGCCACAAAATACAGAAGGAGTTGTAATAACTTTCTTTGTTTTAAACAACATATTAATCCGTGTAAGTTCTTCCTTTTCAAACAGAAATAATTGGCATCACGAATCCATACACTAAAAATTATAATTGTTCAAACACCTTAGTTTATATTTTCAGCAGTTCAACCAATGACTTCCTATCTTTTGCAAAAAGAATCTAACTATGAAAATCACTGATAGTATTGAACCTTCTTATCAAAAAGGGGACTCTATTTTCTTTCACACTAATTCTTCTTTTTTATTTGAATATGCACTCTTGACTTAAAATTAATTTTAATCTTGCAAAATAAAAATGAAAAAAATAACCATATAATAACAGATTTAAAAAATGTTACATTTAAATTTTGTTCAAAGAATTTATTAGAAAAAAAAGAAAAAGCTAAAGAACTAAATATATAACTGTAAATTATAATCCATAGATTAGGTACATTCTTTCTTTTTCCACAAAATCCACATTCATAAATTATTTGTGAAATCAAAGCCATAATAAATACTAATATTATGACTCCAAAGTATCCAAAATCATAAATAAATTGATAAAATGTTGTATATACATTTCCTAAACTATAACCATTAACAGTTTTAAATGGTAAGTCAAAACTGTAATAATAATTTTTTATTCCTATTTTAGGTCCTACCCATCTATATAAAAATATAAATGTTTGTGCACCAATTAACCCTTCCTTTTTTGGAAAATTTCCCTCTTGTAAAAAAATGTCCAAATTCTTTATTTCCGCGCCACAATATTTTGCTAAATAGTCTAATGGTGCAGTTACGGATGTTCTTCCCATCAAATTACCCAATGTTTGAAAAGAAAAGAGAACAATTATCGCCAAAATCAAATATTTAAATATATTCTTAAATTTCAATTTAAACCTAAACATTCCATTTTTTATTTTAAGCATTACAATTATAGATAACACAGCAAGTAACATATTAATTGCATCATTTCTACTTCCTAATATAGCACTATCAATTGCAGCTACAATAACTGCTACAAAAGAAAGAATCTTCCTTTTATCCTTACGAATTAAATCATATGCAAAAATATATGCAAACCAATACCCTCCAGAATTTACAATCAATCGACAATATCCAAGCCATTTTGGTAAAAAATATTTATAATGATCTAATGATGTTGGATTGAAAGATGCAATTCTATATTGCGCAATAGCTTGAGACAAAGTAAGTGATTCAGTTAAACGAATAACTTCCTTTGCACTCAATAAAATAGTAATAACTCCCCCTATTATAAATATTATTATTTTTAGATTGGAAATTTCAATTTTTTTTTCTGAAGTTGTTCCTATAATTTTGTTTTTTCCTGTCTTTCTAAATGCAAAATTTACCAATATTGAAACAAGAAAAAATTCTAAAACTCCCCCAAAAATGACTCCAAAAGTATTAAAATGTAAATTTAAATCCCATCTATTAGCATATGCTAAAGCCCATGCTAAAGAAAATATAAAAGATGCGCAAAATACAAACGCCGGAGCTATAATTTCACCTTTATTAAACAAGTAGCTCAAATACAATATGATAAGTATTAAAAAAAATAATAGCATAAGTAACATCCCAACATATTCTCGAATCAATCAGGCTTTACGCTTGCACCGAGTTTTCCTCCTATTCCGTCAAAAAATCCTTTAAAAATCATTTTTAATGTAATATATTTCTTACATTTAGTTACCAAACAGCAGTACACTCTTTTTACGACTTGTACCAAACATTCTTTATATTTTCTTTGATTTTTCAATGAATACACTTGATTCCTTATATTATAATATTCCTTCCATGGTTTCTCAGTAAAAACATACATTTCATGACCCAAAACTTTTTTTTTCATATAACATGTTAATTTAGGGTGGAAATATAGCGAGTCAATCACCGTATATATACAAGCTTTATCAGCCTTTGCTCTTCTACAATAATCAACTTCATCACCTTTAATAAAAAAATCTTTATTTGGAAAACCTATTGAATTCACTAAACCATTTGAAACAAATGTTCCATTAAAAGGATTTATCAAGTCCTTGATTAAACCGTCTTTTGATATTTTAAGACATGAATCTATCGTTTCATGATGCCCCAATCCAAAAGATAAATATGTATCATCACTTACAACTAAACTATTTATTAAATATTTATTCTCTGAATCCCATCCATTATCTTGTATTTTATTAATTATTTCCGAGAAACATTTTTCATTTTTAGGCATCCCATCATCATCCATTAAAATATACCAGTCATACCCATCTTCATACGCTTTTTTTAATCCAGTATAAAAACCACCTGCTCCACCTATATTTTCTTTAAGTTGCACATAAATTATTTTACAATTCGTTGAATACTCACAAAACGAGTCTATTAATTCATTAGTCCCATCCACACTATTGTTGTCTATAATATAATAAGCATCTGGAGTAAACTCTTGCTTCTCCAAAATATTATATATCTGTTTTTTCAAACATTCCTTTCTATTATATGTTACAACTATCGCACATACTCTCATTAATTATAATACCTCCCAACAACAATCTTTGTTTTTCTCTTGTTAACTCGATTTTTCTTACGTTTTCATGTTTTCATAGAGATGTCATATAAGTCTATATCATTCCCTTTGACCATAAAACATGGATATTTATTTAGGGTACACAAAACAAAACATCATCTTATTTCGGTATGATTAGCCTTTCTTATCTCCAATTCCTTACGGTGGCCTAATCTCCCATGTCATACATGATCTTCTTTACTATAGGTTCCTTCGTTCTGTTTATCTATAAAAGAACGTCATGGTACTCCTACTTCAACATAAGCCCATCCAAAGTTACTTTCTGGCTTAATCTCTTTTATTCTCAAAAATTTTCTACTCATCTGCGTTAAACAGAAAAATCCCCTAACCGCATGTATTTTTAGCCAAGTTATACTCCTGCATCTCGAATACATTTTTACCTTCTACACGTCCTCTTTTTACAAGAGTATCAAAAATATTTAACGAAATGGCAAAATACTTTTTATATTTACTTATGTTCTTTCTGCCACTTTCTCATTTTTCCCATTATATTGAGCATCAAAAACATCCTATGCTTGATAAAAAATAGTACTAATTCACGCTGCATTCCTATTCCAACTATATTCCTCGTTTTTAGTGCTTCCCTGACAATCGGTTTTTCCAAATACGCTACATACTTTCTCTTTTTTTCAGCATATGGTTCTGTATTTGTTGGATTGAAATAACCACTAATTGCCGTCGTTACAATCACATATAGCAAGCGATTATCAAACCATGGTTTTAACATGGCTTTGTTATCCGATGAATCTATAAATACTTTTATCTTTTCAAAGCATTTAATTACATATTCATGATTTGCTTCATTATGGGATGATGAAATCGAGTTTTCGTTATAGATATAATGGTAAAACGGTTTATTTATAAAAGTCGCACTATCCAGTTTTTCGAACAGTCGAAGATTAAATTCCAATCCCTCTGATCCTTGACGTAAAACTTCATCATGGAAAATGTTATTTTCGATCAAAAGTTTTCGATCAATCAGTTTTGAATATGCGACCGCAATATTCCCATTATATACCAGCAACTGTTGCTGAAGCCATCTGCAATCTTCCCCTTGATATACTTTTCCATCTTCCAAGTAGAATTTATATTCCGTTGAAGATTTTCCGTAATCCTTCATGATGCCACACATCACAAGCTGTACTTTGCTTGTTTCTCCAGCCTCATACATTGTCTGGCACATATCTGGTTCAATCCAATCATCACCATCAACAAACATCACCCACTTGCCTATGGCCGCTTTACAACCATAATTACGAGCTGATGATAGACCTCCATTTTTTTTATGAAGTACCCGAATGCGGCTATCTTTTTCCTCATAACCATCACAGATCTCTCCACAATTATCTGGAGATCCATCATCAACAAGAAGAATTTCTATACTCTCAAGCGTTTGTGCCATTGTACTCTCTATACATTTTCTCAAATATTTTTCCGGAACTTTATAAACCGGAACTATTATGCTAACTTGTGGTTTAGTCATGTTATCTTCCTCTCACACGATTCAGGCACTTCTTTGCCATACTGTATATACCTGTTATCAGAAGTGTTTTCCGTACCATCGTTTTAATCTTTACTTTGGCAGTTACTGGATAATATTTATCAAATAACACATCACCTGAAAGAGTCTTTGCGTCATTCATAAATTGACTTCTCTTAGAATTTTCACTTACCGACTCATACATTTCTTTAACTCCGGCAACAAGCTTATCAGCTAAAACCTCCTTGCAAAGTGCAACTTCTTTCATTTCTTCCACAAACTTTTTGCCCTTATCTGAGTGGCACAAAACTCGCGTCGTGCCTTTATCATCATCCATGTTCTTGTCAAAATCGTAAACAGAGAAGCAATCCCATATCGTTATATCACTAACTCTATATCGTTTCTTAAAAGGACAACTATAACATGATGGACGATCACACGTATCTGCAAAGAAAGCCCGAAGCATTGGATCAAGCTGCGACCCTGCATGATATACATTTTCTCCATTTCGGATTACACTCATTGTCGAATATTTGTATCCGTAATATTTGTCTCTAAATCGGATATTATCAGGTTTATTCTCCTTAAAGTCGTAATGTTCTAAATACTTATTCCACACTAACGGTGATGGCACACCATGGCAAACAACATCTACTAAAAGCAACTTTTCATTGTTAATTCCTATATATTTTGAAAGACCTTCGATTTGGCATGGTGTCCCACTAAAACAAACCCATTGTCCTTGCTTTAAGAATTCTCTTACCTTTCTAAAGCAGTTTCCAATTTGACTTTGAACATATTTACTATTGCGAAACTTTTTTAAGTCTTCAATATTCTCAACATATGTATGATACACTTGGAAGTTTTCGTCATATGCAGCTCCGAAAACAACTCCACCTCTATTCAATATCGCTGTCGCAATCGCTGTAAATGCACCTCCTGCTGAACTATCCAGCCGAACGGTTTCATCCTTATGCTGAACAAGAAATGCTTTTTGTTCAAAAGGAGTTTCTTTTATGGGTGTTAAAATCGGGCATACTCTTTCACAAGCACCGCATTGTATGCAACAATCCCTATTGACTTTTGGATACAGAAAGCCTTCATCATCCGGTTGCATTATAATACAATTCTTGGGACAAATACTTACACAAGCTGTACAGCCTGAACATTTTTCTTTATTTTTAATTTTAATCATCTGATTTCCTCTCCATGTATCACAGATACAGAAATCAAGATGAGCGGAATTTAATACTTATGCGTCAAACGAACATACAGTTTTTTTGCCACACTATATATTCCAAGACGATAACAGGCCAATCTAATACAATGCTCAGCTTTCACACGGAAAGTTGAAGGAAAATACTTTTGAAATAGTTCCTCTCCACTTATTCTGTTTGCATCTTCAAAAAATGCCTGTCTACGTTCATCCGCTTTGACAGATTCTTGCATTTCTTTTGCTCCTGCAACAGCTTCTTCCGGTGTCACCTCAACAAAGGCAAAGTTCTTCTTAATATGTTCAAAGATTTTTCTTCCTTTATCAGTATGGACTAAAACTCTTGTTGCACCCTTATCATTATCTAGCTCTTTAGAAAATCTTCCTACGTGGAAGCAATCCCATATCGTAAAATCACTAACTCGATATTGATTTCTAAAACGACAGTTATGACAGGATGGACGGTCACATATATTAGAAAAAAATGCTCGCAACCACGGATCAGATTCAACGCCCTGATGATAATTCCCATGATTTCTGTCTGTTATGATATTCATCGTTGAATATTTGTATCCGTAATACTTGTCGCGGAAACGAACTGTTTTTATCTTGTCTGCAAGCTTTTGCTCTTGAAACTCAACATATTTTCTAAATATCAACGGGGATGGAACAGCTCGACAGACAACATCCACAGTAATCAGGTTTTCGTAATCCTTTTTCAGATAGCACTTTAATCCCTCTATCTGACAAGGAGTTCCGCTAAAGCATACGGTCTTTCCTTGCTCTAAGAAGGATTTAACTGTATGTAGCATTCCCCCCCACTGAACTTTGGACATATTTGCTATTGCGGAATCGTTTCAATTCACCAATAGTATCCACATAAATATGATGTGCTACTAAATCTTTGTTAAGCTCAACTCCAAAAACAACTCCGCCTCTTTTAATTACATATTCTGCGATTGCAGTAAATGCCCCGCCTGCCGTACTTTCTTGCAGCACCTTTTCATCCTTATTTTGAACAATATAAGCCTTCTGTCCAAACGTTTTTTTGTCTTTACAGTTTAGAATTGGACAAACTTTTTCACATACACCGCAATTGACGCAGTTTCTCTGATCTACAACTGGATATAGAAATCCTTCCATATCCTCTTTCATTTCAATACAGCCCTTCGGACAAATTGCAGTGCAGGCAGTACAGCCACAACAATTCTGTTTATCTTTTATTTCAATCACAAATCTGTACTCCCTTCATCTTGTAATGCTACTTTTAAGTACTCGTAGGACTGCTGTCTGACTCCAGCCAATTTTTTATGTGCCTCATCAAAGTCTGTCTTAATGTTCAAGCAATCCACAATCTTCTCATCACCTGCCAGTAGCCTTCCCTCAATACCTGTAATCTTAAACAATGTATCAAGACGACTGTTGGTAGACTGTCTTGTATTTCTATTATACCGACGAAATGTATAAAACTCTTTTTTATAGAGAATTGAGAACACCGAACAATGAAAAGAATCTGTGCAAACATACTCCGCGTTACGAATCAAATTAAGAAAATCTGCCGGATCAATGTTATATGGTGTCTCGTCCGCATATCCCTCATCACTCTTTACAAACTCATCAAGATGTGTGAGTGCTACAATTTTACATCCTGTCTCTTTTTTAAGCTTTTCTGCAAATTCACGATGGGGCGGATTATTTCCAAGAAAGTAGCAAAGAATATACTTTCCTTTAATAATTGGCTCCTTCTTTTGAATTTTCATCCACTCATCACCTGTAAACAGCAATGTTGGGTCACAGACTACCGGGACATTACGACCAGCTAATTTTTTCACAAGCTTTTGACCAGATTCCTCTCTTACGCCGATATGTTTAATTTTCTTTAAGAATATGGTTGCTTTTTTTGCAGAATCCTTTGGTAAAGAGGACTGTCCAAAACTCGTAGCGTATGCAATTGAATTTACAGTTGTCGGTACAAAGTTCAACGTATAATAATCTGCCGCAATATTTCCCGGTAGCCATAACTGATCGCTTCCAACCAAAACCGACGAATAATTTTCATCACATTTTTTTCCAAGTTCTTCTTTGGAGCTATATCGAGATGATAGGCGAAAGTATTTCTTACCAAATGCATCAAACCTGTCAGAACGAACTTTAGACAGTCTAGCATAGTCGTTTTTTGAAAATTTCTTGATAAGCACATTTTTTGCCATTCCAAGTTTTGAAATCAGAATATCTGACGTCAAACTTGCTTTTGCAAAATAAAGTATTTTTGCTTTTTTTATTTCGTGATTAAAACCAGCTATGTCTATTGTTTCATTTTCGTAATCCAATTTATCTAATGCCATTTGTGTAGCATAAGCTTGCAACATACTGCCGTAATTATGCTGAAAATAACAAGATACAATCGCCGTTTTCTTCATATTTTCCTTAACTCTTCCTCTCTATCACCTTATCAGGTAACGCCCACTTTATATCAAAATTATTCAAATAGCCAATATGTGATACCTTTTTCCAATCAACATCATCTACGCTACATCTATCATGCTATTTATAGCCTTTTCATACTTTTGGCTGTACTGTTCAGCCATAATCTTTGTGTTGTACTCATCTAAAATATTCTGATATGCCCGATTTACTAAGCTTTCTGTATTACTTTGTGCTTTCTTGATAGCTTTTACAAACTCCTCTGTGTCAGAGCATACAAAACCGTTTTCATTGTTATAAATTACATCTCTGTTACCAATCACATCACTGACAACACAGACTTTTTTCATATACATAGATTCCAACAGCGAGATGGGAAGACCCTCCCATCTGCTCGGAAGCAGAAACACATCCGCATTGACTGCATATCGAATTGCGGTTGCTCTATCAGCCCATCCTGTAATTTCTATGTTCTTACTTTTAAGTTCTTTTCGGAGTTCTCCATCCCCGATCCAGACAAACTTAATATTGGGAAGAGCTTCAGCAACTGCATTGAATTGCGTCGGATTCTTCTGATAGCAAATTCTCCCCAACGTATATACTGTAAAAGGATGTTGTACCTTTTTTGTTCTATCTATAATTTCTTGGAGTTCTGCCATATTAATACCGTTATTTACATAAGCAGCATGTTTGGTAAGCTTCAAAGTTTCCTGATGCTCACCCATACTACAACTAATTGTAGTGCAGTTCCTTTTAGCACAAACTGATTCAATCAGCTTGAACATTCTCCGCTTCATCGGTTTACAATTCTCCATCAGAAAACTATATCCATGAGGCGTATAAAACATCGGAACTTTACCATCAAAGGCAATTCGACCAATTGCTCCAGCCTTGCTGCTGTGTAAATGAATTACATCGGGCCGCACTTCTGCCGCAATCTTCTTCACCTCAAAAAAAGCGGCAATGTCCTTTGTCGGATTAATTGCCCTACCAAAATTCTTCACTTCGATTAAATGGACTCTTTTATTAAAATAGTCTTTATAATTTTTCGGTGTCTGCTTTCTTACTGCATAAGCAATATACATGTCATATTTATTTACCAGTTCATTCGCCAAATCAACAATATAGGTAAATACTCCTCCGCCCATAGCTTCGACTATGTACAGAATTTTTTTCTTCTCCGCCATAGGTTTTCCTCCAAGCTTCCCTTAATTATTTATCAACGCCACAACTATAACAAAATCCACATCCGAGCATGCAGACTTCGCATCCAAAGTTGCAGTCACATGATGATTCTGAAAAAAACGTCATCTGCTTACTCTCTCACATCGCTCCATCATTCCCCAAAACGCTCCTAACCGTCTCCACCAATATCTTCAAATCCACCCCCAAACTCCACTCATCAATATACTTCGTATCCAACTTCACAACTTCCTCAAAGTCCGTGATATTACTTCTCCCACTAACCTGCCACAACCCAGTCAGCCCCGGCCTAAACGCCATCCTGGCCCTATGGTGCGGCTCATACTGTTCCCACTCATCCACTGTCGGCGGTCTAGTCCCCACAAGACTCATATCCCCCTTCAGGATATTAAAAAACTGCGGAAACTCATCCAGACTTGTCTTCCTGATAAACTGTCCAATCCCCGTCTTACGCGTCCCATCCGGCAGCACCTTATTCCCGATAATCCTCGGGTCAAAGTCCATCTTAAACATCAGCCCGTCACTAATCTTATTCTGAGCCATCAGTTCTTTCTTTCTCTCCTCCGCATCCATATACATGCTTCGGAACTTATACATCTTAAACTTTCGTCCATTCCGTCCAATTCTCTCCTGTGCGAAGAAAATCGGTCCCGGTGAACTGATATAAATCAGCGGTCCAACTACAATCGTAATCAACAGTGTCGCCAAACATCCTACAAGTCCGCCAGCAATATCCATAAGCCTCTTAACAAACAACTTAGATGAATCTGCATAATTCATACTTGTAGTAATCACCATATAGTTACCCATCTTTTCCACCTGCTGGCAACCTGTCGGCAAAGATCTTGACTGCATGATTCCAGTATGTACCGCAATTCCCATTTCCATAAAAATTCCTGCAAGTTCTCCCGGATAATCGCTCTCATCACATGGCGGGATAAACACTTCATCCACCCATTCACCGCAGGCAAAATCAACAATTTCTTCATGATCTGCAACTATCGGAATATTGCAAATTGTTCTTCCCTTAAGATTTGCATCCAGCGCAGCTGCCATAATCCTGGTATAGCCCATGCATCTTTCTGACACAGTCTTTAATGTCTCTTCCAGCATCTTCTCCGGTGCAATAACAAGAAGAGATTTCTTAACCGAATTGTATCCCCTTTTTCTGAGGATTCTTTTCCATATCACTCTTGCCAAATAAGAGATTCCAATATAAAACGGAACCATGATGTAATAAGATATCCTTGAATAGATATCCCCCATCTGTGTGGTAAACAGATAAAAAGTTGTCACCACTTCTACCAGAATCACATGTTTACACGTTGAGATAAACTCGTCGAAATATCCTCTTTTCAAAACATTCTTAAAGGAATCTGCCACAATCTCCACCGCGAAATCAATAAACAGGAATGCTATTCCAAGAATGCGGTAGTCCTTATCCATATACGGATTACTTATTCCGAATCGAAATATATATGCCGCAATAAATGCAAACTGTATACACAAAATGTCCAACAGCATAAAATCTACATGCTTTGTCCATTCTCTTCCTTTCTTTCTATACATTCCTTCCCAAACTCCTCCTAAATATTTCTCTTTTTCCTATTTCCAGTCCATCCCTATGCTGTCCAACTGCCTAATCCTATGTTCATCCAACACCATTCCGCTCCCCTCAGGATGTTTCCTCTTCGCCCGTATATTCGAGATCCACCTCCCCAGCTTCACTCCATTCACACTATACGAAACCGGAACATTCAGATTCCCATATTCCTCATAGTAATCTTTCGCCAGCGCATACTTCTCATTCCACTGTCTGACCGTCTTCTTCTCCGTCTTAAACCCAATCTGCCTAAGCCGTTCCAACTGTCTCTCCTCCAATGAACTCCGGCATGCATTTTTCTCATCAAACTGGCTCCCAATCTCCGCCAGCCATCTCCCCAGCGGCACCCCATTCTCCGTCACATACTTCACCGGAACCTCCAGATCCCCATGCTCCAGATAATACCCTTGTGCCTCCCGGAAATACTCTTCCCATTTCTCCCCATTCCGGTCCCAGATCATCCCCAACTTCTCCAGCTCTCCCTGCTGTTCCTTCGTCAGCGCCTGATCCAGTCCCTTATTCTTCACTTTCGTCCTCAAATTACAGACCCATCTTCCAAGTCTGAACCCATTCTCCGTCACATATCTAGCCTTAACATCCAGATTCCCATGCTCCTCATAATAAGCCTGCAATTCTCTCAATGCCTCATTCCAGCTCTGGTCCTTACTGTCCCAGACCATCCCGATCTCATCCAGCTTCCTGACCTTCTCCTCACTCAGATTTCCGGTCACCGAACCTGCACGGACCCTGCGCTGCGTCTGAATCCAGCTTCCAAGCGTAAGCCCTGTCTGCGTCAGATAACTCTTCGGAACTTTCAGATTCCCCTTTTCCCGGTAATACTGCCTTGCGGCAATATAATAGGTCTCCCAGGCGGAACTTAAATTCGTCTGCAGTTTCTGGAAAAGCATCCTGCAGTCCTTCGTCTCATCCGTAATGTGGAAACGCTCACTAAAGCGGAACCCTTTCCCATACGTCGTCGGAAACAGCACAAATGCTTCTTCCATTTCTTTCTTCAGACAGTCAATACAAGAAAGACTGTCAAAATTATTAACCAGATCAAAAATAACCGGTGTCTTCCCGCTGCCCGCTGACAATGCACGCCCGATCTGCTGAAGATAAATGATCGGTGACACCGTCGGACGCAGAAGAATCACACCATCCACATCATCCACATGAACCCCTTCATTGAGCATATCAATGCAGAAAAGAAGCCTCAGATGTTCACTGTTATCCTTCTTAAATTCCCTGAATTCTCTGTCTGTAGCAGTATCATTATAAAACGCTGTATAGATCCGCGGCTCGCAGTCTACCCGGCGAAACCACGTACTGACCTGCTCTTTCATTTCGTCCATATGTTCTTTACCGGAACAAAAGACGATATATTTTCCATTTTTCTTTTTCATATGCTTCTCAAACACAATGTCCAGCCCCTCTGCCTGTTCCAGTGCGCGGCGCAGCTGCTCAAGCAGTTTCTGGTTCTCTGTGATGAGGCCCTGATTCGATAATGCCTGGATTCTTTTCTTTAACTGATCCAGTTCTTTCTTATACGAATACATGGCAATCACATATTTCGGTTCCGGGAGTATTCCCCGGACGATAGCTTCTCCGAGTGTCATCTCGGACGCAATCTTTCCATCAAAAATCTCCTCTGCCATATTTCTCTGGTTGTCCAGATAGCGGATATTGGTCGCAGACAGCCCGAGTCTCTTCGAATTTGGACAGGCGTTCAGAAGTTTCCTGACGCTTTTGCCCCATTCTGCGGCACCACAGCGATGAAATTCATCCAGGATGATGTAATCCGGATGCAGGATTTCGATGCTGTCTTCGTTCTTCATCAGACGGCTGTAGGACATGAACTGGATGTTATCAAATTCCATTCCGAGATTCTCCAGCTGTGTCTGATAGATATATTCACTTGGCGAAAGCCATAGAAATTTCTCTGATGGATGTTCCTCTGCCAGCTTAAATGCGATCAGGGATTTCCCTGTGCCTGTGGGATGGATGACTGCTGCCATTTTCTCCCGCTCAAGCATGGCAGTAACTGCGTTATACGCTTCCTGATTGTGTTTGAAAAGATGTATGCTCATTTCGGTATTCCTCCAAAGTACACAAAAAGAGGAATTTAGATTTCGCAGATTGTTTTAATCTGCGAAATGGGCACATACGCGCCAACCTCCCCAATTTTATTAAATTTCTTATCAAATCACTGCTAATATAATATGCTGATTAAGCTATTTTGTCAATAAATGGCTATTTATTTAGTACATTATAACATAAACTGACCAATTTATTTAGTGCTTTTTGTAAGAAAATCAATCTGACTGCTGGAAAGTATCTCCATTACGGGTCAGAATCGTGGTCAGGAGCCATAGAAAGGAGTTTTATATTTTGGCAAGACGAGGAGAAAACATACGAAAAAGAAGTGACGGCAGATGGGAAGGCCGATATCTGATCTATATAAATGGAAGCAAAAAATATCGTTCCGTATATGCCTCTTCTTATAATGAAGTAAAACAGAAACTCTTTAACAGCAAGAAAGAATCTGAGATTACTCTGCTCTCCCAAAAAGAGCAGACAGCTCCCCTAAACGGCAGTGCTGATATGAGTCTTGATGAAATCGGTCAGTTGTGGCTTATCTATATTAAGGATAATCGCAAGTACTCCACCTACAGAAAATATGCCAACATCTATGTCATGCATATCCGGGATATTTTTGGCAGTCTGACAGCAGACGAAATCAGCCTGGAAATCATAGAGAAAGCCCTGCCAAAGGAGATATCCGCCAGTCTATATAAAAGTATCTACTGTGTGCTGAATCAGATTTTATCTTATGGAAACCGATACTGCGGCACTTCGAAAATTCATTTAAAAACAGAAAAGCTGCGGACAGTTCCCAAACCCGTGCAGACAATAAATGCTACAGACCAGCAGAAGCTATGCCGCTATCTGCTCTCAGATCTTGATTCCTGTAAGCTTGGCATTCTGATATGCCTGTATATGGGACTGAGACTCGGGGAAATCTGTGCCTTAAAGTGGGAAGATATCGACTTCCAGAGAAAAACAATTCATATTAACAGGACTGTCCAGAGGATTCAGGTCGGGCAGGAGGATCGGAAAACGATTCTGTATGAGGGACCTCCAAAAACGCTCTGCTCTGTCCGTGAGATCCCGATTCCGGAATTTCTCTTTCCATTTCTTCTCTCTTGTAAGGATGATGGAGTTTATGTGTTGAATAAATTTTCCCCGATGGAACCCCGTACTTATCAGTACAAGTTTTATTCTTATCTGAATAAAGCATATATAAAGAAGTCTCACTTTCACGCACTGCGCCATACATTTGCGACAAACTGTATCAGCAATGGGGCTGATGCCAAGAGTGTCAGCGAAATGCTTGGCCATTCTAATGTAAATATCACTTTGAATAAATATGTCCATCCATCTATGGATACCAAGCGGAACATTCTGGATTCGCTTTCTTCTATCTCATCTATAAATGGTCAGATCAGTGGTCGGATCATTTCTTAATCTTTGATCTCATGCACGTTTCCGGTGCCCATTTCGCAGATTAAAACAATCTGCGAAATCTCTGTACGTGAGTAGTCCATCCGGCGTTTTTTAGATGCGCGGATGGATTTTTTCTCTGTTGTTATAGAACTATTTGTTCTTTTTATTATATTATACTCTGCTCTTTCACGCAAGTAAAATATCAGACAGTTATCGTTCTATCGTTCTTGCCATGGACATGATTTCTAAAATATCTCTGTATAAATAAAATACCCGCCGCGGAAGATATTATGCATATCTGTCCACAGCGGGTGTTTTATAAATTTTCGAAAATCACATCGAATCATCCGGATGATTGTCGATTTATATTCGAAATCAAAGCAAAAATATCATATTATTCGATAATATTATTTGAATATATTATGAAATAAGTATATACTAATAGAAAATGAATTTGGAGGGATAATTATGCTGATAGAATTCAGGTTCAAGAATTATAGATCATTTCGTGATGAGGCGACGCTATCTATGGAAGCAACGGGGCTTGGCCCCTTCAAAAAGAGCTTGATTTCATATGGTTCGTTGAACTTATTACCGAGCGTTGCTATATATGGAAAAAATGGTGGAGGTAAAAGTAATGTAATTCGGGCGTTTTGGCTGGCTGTGCAATTCATTAAAAATGCACAAAGAACACAGCACGAAAACGCAAAAATACCAGTAATACCATTTGCTTTAAATGATTATTCTGAAGATGAACCAACAGAATTTGAATTTATCTATACTCTAGACGGAATTAAATACTGGTATTCCTTTGCTGCAACGAAGAAAAAGATATATAAAGAATATTTATACCACGCACCCAAGGGACAAAAAGCGTTAGTTTTTAAAAGAGAAAATCAATCATTTATTTTTACAGAAGAAAAGGCAAAGAGAAAGTTAATCAGCGAAACCGTTGCATCGAATCAGTTGTTCTTTTCGTTGGCTTGTACAATGAATGACGCTATTTGCGCAACTGCAATGAAGTGGTTTCGGGAATTGCTTTATTTTTCAAGGGATTATTCAGATATTCCTAAACAGCTGTTGGATTATTCTAATGATGCCAATATGCTGCAGGCGATTTCGGATTATGCCAAAGCTGCGGATCTCGGTATTGAAAGTATGCAATTTGAAATTGACAGTAAGGAAATTAAGGACAATCTAAGTTTTCCCGAGAATATACCAGACGGTATAAAAGCAGCCTTGATTCAGTTTATGCATATTCTGGCAGATACGTCGAGCAACTCAGAAACAAGATTAAAAATGAATGAGGTTAAAGCAATATCGAAACATCAGGGTATCAATGCTAATGGAGAAGCGGTTTTATACCCGTTAGAATTATCGGATGAATCAGACGGAACCAGAAAACTCATGTCTATTGCACCTGCAATCGAGTCAGCACTGAAAAAAGGCGGAGTTCTTATCGTTGATGAAATTGAAAAAGAACTTCATCCAATGTTAGTAGATTTTGTTGTGGCAAAATTCCAGAGTAAGCAGTCTAACCCAAAAGGAGCGCAGCTTATCTTTACGACTCATAACACGGAACTTATGAATATGGAAATCCTGCGTAAGGATCAGTTGTACTTTGCAGACAAAAGCAATGAAGATGGGATATCAGAGCTTTATAGTATTAGTGGATTAGGTACCAGAACTACAGAAAATATCAGAAAGGGATATTTGCTTGGTAAATATGGTGCAACTCCTGATATTGAGATTGAGGAGGTGGAATAATGCCTCGTAAAGTAAAATCTGCCAAACCACTAATCTATGTATTTTGCGAAGGTGAAAGTGAACAGGCATACACTGATTATTTAAAAAAGACTTTCTCGGACGTTGCTGTTTTAAAAAGGCCACCAGATACAGGACTGTTTGAGGAAGCAGAAGCAAAGTTTTCAAAATCACCCAAATATAAAAACAGCATAGATGTAACAGATGAAATATGGTTTTTTTATGATGTAGAAGAAAAGGATATTCCAAAATGGAATGATAGGTTTACGATTATAAAGAAACTTCGTAAATTGAGAAAAAAACAAGGAATACGGGTAAGATTACTAATGACTAGTGGATGTATTGAGTATTGGTTTATGTTGCATTACAAATACTATACTCCGAAACTCATTACCGTTCCTGAAAAGGAAAAGGTTATTAATGAAGTTAAAAAATTAATCCCAACTTACGTAAAAGGAAATTCTGCGGCAACAGAGAAGATTGCAGTCAATTATCAAAAAGCAGTAGAAAATTCAAAGAAAACTGTAAAAGCATTATTGCCAGATGGACTGCCGGGAATAGATGATACAGATATCAGAAACCAATGGTTAAATACAAAGAGCGTCACATTTTCTAATGTATATGAAGCAATTGAATTTTTACAAAACTGTGGATAAAAATGTATCGTAGCATTTGAGTCAGACTCGATGATAGGAAAGGGGCTGTCTATTTCCCGACAGCCCCTTTCCTATAAAAAGAGCTGTCCGCCCCGAATGCAGATTTCTGCATCCGAAATTCAGACAGCTCTCTGAATTACTCAGATAGAGTAATATTTAATTTCTTAGATCTCAGCCAGTTTCAGCAGATCCGGGATCTTGGATTCCCAGCCAAGTGCCATGATATGTACACCCTGACAGTATGGCTTACACTCTTTGATAATACGTGCAGCGATCTCAACACCTGTGATACCTGCTTTTGTCTTTTCTTTGTCTGCTTTCAGTTCCTCGAGCATTTCGTCCGGAACATGAATACCGGCAACATTATTGTTCATGAATTTAGCCATTCCAGCGGACTTAGGAATAATGATACCAACCTGTACAGGTTTTCCGAACTGTTTTGCTTTTTCCATGAATTTGATGAATTTCTCCGGTTCAAATACTGCCTGTGTCTGGAAGTATTCTGCACCTGCAGCTACTTTTCTTTCCATTTTTGCAAGCTGTGCGTCAACGGAATCGCTGCATGGAGATACAACAGCACCCTTGGAGAATTTTGGAGGCTCGCCAACCAGTTCGTTTCCACCAAGATCCACACCGGATTCCAGAAGCTTCACTGTGTGAAGAAGGGATACGGAGTCAAGGTCGAATACAGGTTTTGCCTGTGGGTGGTCACCCATCTTTGTATGGTCACCTGTGAGGCAGAGGATGTTGTCAATGCCCAGCATTGCAGCGCTGAGAAGATCAGACTCCAGAGCGATACGGTTTCTGTCACGGCATGCGAGCTGGAAAATAGGATTCATGCCTGCATCCTTGAGAACCTTACACATTGCAAGAGATCCAAGACGCATAACAGAAGACTGGTTATCAGTTACGTTAACTGCATGAACATCCTTAAGGTATGTTTTTGCTTCTTCTACCAGCTCATCTACGTGGATTCCTTTTGGCGGTCCTACTTCTGCAGAAACTACAAATTCACCACGGTCGAATAATTCTTTCATTTTCATTGTACATTGCTCCAATCATTATAATCTATTTTAATTCATCGTCTGTTGCAAAGTTATGAATCTGTGTCGGACATTTCAGCGCGTCAAGGCGTCCGATTTCTTTCAGACGTCTGTAGATGCGTTCCCATCCACATTCCATCTCGCTGTCCACTTCACATTTACCGTTCTTGGAACCACCGCACTGGCCGTTCACAAGGCTCTTTGAACATGCTGTGATCGGGCAGATCCCGCCTGTCAGGTTCAGATAGCATTCACCGCACTGGTCACATTTGTACTCTAACGGTGTCACGCCCTGGAAACCAGGTACCGGGTATGTATCGCAGGCTGCACAGACCATCTTGTCTTCCAGATATTCTGAAACGGTCTGTACACCAACACCGCAGGAGAATACCAGAACCAGATCTGCTTCCTGGATCTTGCTCATATGTTTCTTAAGACGTAATTCCATATTTTCCGGATTACAGATGTAATCAGTTGTCATGATTCCTGTCACATTTCCTTCAGCTGCAAGTTCCTTCTGAAGTCGGGCAGCTTCTTTTTCCGGAAAACGAACTTCCTTACATCCATGACAGTTGATAATGAAAACTTTCTTTCCGGCTGTCAGTGATGTAATCGCTTCTTTTGCTTTTAACTGGGTAATCAACATATTACTTCATCCCCCTTACTGCATTTTTTCCGGCTTTGATACTGTTAATGATCGGAATCTTGGAAGAACAGATATACTGACAGCATCTGCACTCAACACAATCCATAACGTTCATGTCTTTCATGCCCTGCCAGTTCTCGTCTTTCGCATATTTCACGAAATACAGAGGTGAAAGCTCCATCGGACAGACATCTACGCAGCGTCCGCACTTGATACACGGCTGTTCTTTTGTCTCATCCGGTTCAACGGCAATGATACCATTGGAGCCTTTCATCATCGGTACATCCAGTGTGTTCAGAGGGAATCCCATCATTGGTCCGCCCATCTTAACCAGAACATCGTCATCTGTAAATCCGCCGCAGTAATCGATCAGCTCTCTTACGCTTGTACCGATCTTGATAACGAAGTTTCCAGGATTCTTGATCTTCTCGCCTGTTACTGTAGCAACACGCTCAACCAGAGGCATTCCTGTCTGGATCGCATCGGAGATTGCTTTTACTGTACTGATATTATCTACTACAACGCCGACATCTGCCGGAAGACCGCCGCTTGGAACAATTCTTCCCATAACTCGCTTAATGAGAGTTTTCTCAGCGCCCTGCGGGTATTTGGTTCTTGCAACAAATACTTCCATGTTTCCGATGTCAGCAACTTTTTTCTGCATTAATTCAATGGCATCCGGCTTATTGTCCTCGATAACGATGATACCCTTCTCGGCACCTGTTGTCTTAAGGACTGCTTTCAGGCCAAAAATAATGTCATCTGCATACTCAAGGAGTACTCTGTGGTCTGCTGTTAACAGAGGCTCACATTCACATCCGTTGAGAAGGATGGTATCTACCGGTTTTGCAGGTTTAAGTTTGACACAGGTCGGGAAACCTGCACCGCCCATACCAACGATTCCGGCTTCACGAATGATATCAATGATCTCATCCGGAGTAAGATTGTCAAGATCACCATGTGGCTGTACGGATTCGTGCAGAGTATTTTTTCCATCCGATTCAATAACAACAGCCATCACTTCGCTTCCACGTGTGCCATGCATACGCGGTTCAACAGCAACTACGGTTCCGCTTACGCTGGAATGTACCGGAGCACTGATAAATCCGGCAGCTTCACCGATCTTCTGACCAACTTTTACAGTGTCACCAACCTGAACGATCGGATTAGCCGGTGCGCCCAGATGCTGTGACATGGAGATTACAACTGTCTTCGGATCCGGGAATTTCTTCAGAGCGATGTGCTCACTGAATTCCTTGCGTTCTGACGGATGAACACCGCCGTAATATCCGTCCAGTCTTTCTTCTCTGATGGACTTCACATAGTCGTTGATCACTTTGAAATTAACTTTGGAGAAATCACGAACCTGTACAGGCTGGTTTAAGAATTCTTCCAGACGTCCCTGTTTTGCAAGTCTCTGGTAAATCTTCTCCCATGCACAGTCTTTATTCGGATCTACTTCGCATTTTCCATTCTTTGCTCCACCGCACTGTCCATTGACAAGACTCTTTGAACAGTCAACGATCGGACAGACACCTCCGGTAATGTTCAGATAACACTGCGCACATGCATCACAGCTCTTCTTGGTAAGTGCCATGCCATGATGACCTCTGTAGTTAAGGGTGTTGCTTGCAGCAACTACCGGCTTACCTGCCAGATCCGCAACGGTCTGAATACCAAGGCCACAGGAAATTACTACTACATTCTCTGTACCTTCCGGAATCAGATCCTGTAATTTTCTTTCTGTGTGCATCTTGTTGCATAAGAAATCAAATTTTGCACTGCCTGTAACATTCTTTCCCTGATCTGCAGCGAATTTCAGAAATTCGTCACAATCCGGTTCGTCAACAGTTTCAAATTCTTTGAAACATTTGTTGCAGGCAATCACAAACAGGTTGTCCTTACCGTCAAGCACTGATGCAAGTTCATCACTGCTTTTCAGTTTGTACTTAGTATAGTTTTCCAATTGCTCACCTTCCTCACGATAAAATTTTATCCTTATGATATCTGTTCTTATCCGTTCCCTCCATCTCTGCACTCAAAAAAGGGCTAATAAAACCAGATAAATAAGTTCAATACATATACCTTATTAAATGTAACATAAAATGCACATTTTATCCAGTTTTATTAGCAAATTTTATAAATTTCTTCTATGATTTCATCCAAAATTTCTGTGAAGTGCAGATATTTGTACTGTAAAGGATGTGGAATCAGTAAATTGTATACAATATACTTTATTCTATAGTAACTATGGCGATTCCACAAAGTATGCTAATGCAGACTACAAAAAGATATGATATGATAAAAAAAGAGGATATCTGCAATATCCCCAGACCACTCATTTATCAGAAAGAAGCGTGTTTATATGAAAAACACCCGTTTACAACTTTATAAATGATAGACTTGTTAATGAATCATCTGTTTTAAGGCCTTTGTTATAGCATTTGATTTTATATGTGTTTCGATATTTTTCACGAAAGTGGCAAAGTATACCAGCTGTCACAAAGGATGATGACATGATCTTTGCTGTGAAATTCAGGCATAACCTGCCGGATCATGGAGACTGCCAGTTCCAGTTTAGACTCTTTTTTCTGCCACATACGATAACCAAGAGGAACGGAAAGATAAACCTGCTGAAAAGTTTTTAACTTTTCTTAGCAGGTTTATTATAAGTACTTTCTGTTTTCGTCAAAAGCATTAGAACGTGTCTGAATTTTCAGACACGCTTTGGCGCATTCTCTCCAGATTTTCCAGAATTATATCTGCGCTGATTGGTTTGGCAATATGAGCGTTCATACCCGCTTTGATTGCCTTTTTGCGATCTTCCTCAAAAGCATTGGCAGTCATCGCAATGATTGGTATATTTGCGCATTTCGGATCATTCAATGTACGGATTTCCCGGGTTGCGGTATATCCATCCATCTTCGGCATCTGAATATCCATGAAGATCAGATCATATTTTCCGCCTTCTGCAGATGACATGATATTCACAGCATCTGTACCATCCTCAACGCAATCCACATCCAGACCAATTTCCTCCATGATCGCTGTTGCTATCTCCCGGTTCAGCTCATTATCCTCTACAAGAAGAACTTTCTTCCCTTCATAACGCCTCTGGATTTCTGCCCGGATCTTCTGCTTTTCATTCTTAAGGGGCTCTCTTTGCTCCGGATCAGGTTCCTCCTTCACAGTCATCTCTGATATTTCACATTCAAGCATAACCGTAAACTCCGTTCCCATTCCAACTTCACTTTCAACATGAATCGTACCGCCCAGCATATCCACAATGTTTTTGGTGATTGCCATTCCGAGACCGGTTCCTCCGATTCCATTCTCCGTAACGGTATGTTCTCTTGTAAACGAGTCAAACACCTGCTCCCTGAACTCCGGTGACATCCCGATTCCATCATCCTTGACACTGAATACCACTGTTGTATATCCGTCTCTTCTGCATGATTTCTCAGAAACACGAATATTAACCGTACCCCCGACCGGTGTAAATTTCACAGCATTACTGCTGATATTCAGAAGTACCTGCGTCAGGCGCAGCTTATCGGTAATGATATCTTCATGGAGTATATCCTGTGTATCAATATAAAACTCCTGCTGTTTAGAATGTACAGATTCCTGTATAATTGTATTTAAGTCATGCAGGATATCCGGCAGGTGTACAACTGTATATTCAATCCGTACGGAACCGTTCTCGATTCTGCTCATATCCAGCACATCATTGATCAGGCTGAGCAGATGCTGACCGGATATATGGATTTTTTTCAGATAATCCAGAACAAGCTCCTTATTATCAATATGTGTTGTCGCAAGCGCAGTAAATCCAATGACCGCATTCATCGGCGTGCGGATATCATGAGACATATTATTCAGAAACACAGTCTTCGCCCTGTTCGCATGTTCCGCAGCCGCAAGTGCATTTCTCAGATTCCTATCCTGCGCAATCTCACGTTCTTTTTCTTCTGTCGCATCACGGATTGCAACCAGAACTGTACACAATTTCCCATCTTTATCATATCCCTGTGGCACAATGATCATTGTCATCCATCTTTCATCCACTGTCCGAGCTGTAAAACTCAGCGTTTCACGTTCTTCCAGACGTTTTGCCACTGTACTTATATCGACAAATTCCCAGTATGCCTTCTGAAATGGCTCTGCAATCACCTGCCTTATAAGTTCTTCCTGATGCGCTTTGAAAAGCATATCCCCGTTCTGATCCGGCTTCATATTTCCTGAAGATTTCAGGATTTCGATTTCCTCTGTTTTTAGATTCACAAGAGAAATAGAGGCATATGCATGCCCCAGTGCATTGATCACCCGAAGTCTTTTCTGGTCCTGAAGGATACTTTTCTTTTCTGTTCTGCTCCTGTTCACCCAATAAAGTAAGAAAAGAAGCAGTGCAAGCAGCACATAAATCACACATATAATATTTCGTGTGATGTACACCTGACTTTCCGGGAAAAAGATATATGCATCGTAGTCTTTGATCTTCTCCCGACGTCCGAACCAGTTTCCTGTCTCTGAACGAAGATGAACAATTCCATTCTCATCTGCCTCAAATTTATTTTTATACTGACTTTTTGCTTCTTCTATAGAGCGGGCAGTCAGCTCCTGTCTGTTTGTACTGACAACCTTATCATCATCACAGATCACAACACTTCCATTCATCTCAAAAGGAAAGTCAGAAAATAACGATGCCATCGTCAGATCTCCGTTAAGCTCATTTACTTCCTCCTTCTGCGCATATGTGATCAGGATACCTGCTGCATCCTGTCTTGCCACTGCCGCAAAATCATAGATCTTTCCTTTATTTCTCAGACGAGTGGTATAAGTCTTTTCCGGATGCTCTGCAATATCACGTACATAATCACTTTTGATCAGCTTCTGCCACAGCGGCATAGTATCTCCATCTTTTGCATTCTGTTCTGTCACCTTCAGATTCTGATCCAGTACAAGGATTCCTGTCAGGCGCTGTTCCCTGGCATATTCGTCCAGCATTTCTGTACTGAGATTTCCCTCCTGTTCTATGACTCTGCTTAATTCTGTTGTTTTGTCCAAAAGACGTACCAGGCTTTTCACCTGATCATTGGTGTTATAAATCTCATAACTTTCAATTCGGTTTTTTACAAAATCAAAGGTCTCATCCAGAGTACTGTTCAGCTTGCTATTATCTCTCGCTGTCAGCAGAAGAAAAGTCAGTATTCCGGAAAAAATCAAAATAAACACAAGCAAACACGCATTTCTGTCGACTCTCTTTTTCTTCTGTTTCTGCGGTATCTGCCTTCTTATCTGTCTGCTCATTTACTTTCTCCTCCCGGCAGAGTTTCATCCGCGTCCAATCCGTATTTTGTAACTATTTTTTCTGTAATCCCTTCATTTTGCATCTCTGTAAGCGTTTCTGTAAGTTCTTCTGCCAATTCTTCGTGAGTTCCTTTTTTGAAAGCAATTCCAAGTTCTGATTTATAAGGACTTTCCTCCAGCATACGGTAAGCGCCCTTGCCATCCTGTATCAGACTGCCAAGCATTGCCTCATGTCCCGCAATCGCATCTGCATAATTTTTTCTAAGTGCAGCATAAAGCTCATTCGACGAAGAAAAACAGTTCACCTGTTCTGCCTGCGGAAGATTTGATTCTATATTATGAAGAAAGAGATCTTCTGCTTTTGTAGTCGCCTGAACTGCAATCCTCTTCCCTTTCAGATCCTGAAGTGTCCGGATTTCACTCTCGGCTCTTACAACCACCATCTGACGACTGTACATATACGGTCCTGCCCACTGATATTTGTTTTCTCTTTCATTCATGGAATAGCAGCTCCACAGACAGTCTATTGTTCCATCTGACAAAAGTTTCTCTTTATCTTCCCAGACAACCTTCTCAAATTCAGGCTGATAACCCAGCCTATGAAAGGCTTCCTCTGCAAGTTCCACATCAATACCTTTATACTCGCCATCACTCGTCCGATAGCTGTAAGGTTCAAAATAATCTATTCCGATAACAATCTCCGGCAGTTCACTGTCCGATGTTTTCTCTTTCTTTATTCCACATCCTCCCGGTATAAGGCTGCCTGCCAGAAGAAATGCTGCAATACAAATTCTTTTTCTGCGGGTATGGGAGTCATTCTTTCGATTTTTTCTCATATCCAGTTCCTTTCCATTTATTACTGTTTCATAACCTGCATGTCAGAACCATCTTTCCTCAATTGAAACAGAGGGCTTATCCGATTCGGATAAACATCGAAACGATGCAAAAAAAGTTCCACGTAAAAAACTTTTACAGGAACTTTTTTCATAGTCATCTCAGGTTTTTGACTGATCTGCCTATAAATCTGTCAACAAAACTTCTGATACATATTATACATTTCATATACTTTCATGTCTACAATTATTTACTGCTCTGAAGTATAAAACACACGTTACTGTTCACAGTAACGTAGCCAAAATTCATTCCAGATTGCCTGCGGCAATGGAATTTTGAATAGGACCTGCTGATTGCGGGAATACTTTTTTATTTCCAGTCAGAAGCAAAGCATACAGGTACCGGATCATGAATTTCCATTCTGTCAGGTTCTACCAGGCAGTCATAGGCCAGAATATGCACTCCTGCCCTTTCCGCTTCCTGTAATGTTTCTCCAAATTCCCGATGAGTCCCCCAATTGGGCTCAAACCTGTCAACTCCCTTCATCTGGATCACCAGAAGCAGATAAGCTTCGTATCCTTCCTGCATACAATGGATCAGCTCCTTCAGATGCTTCACACCTCTTTCTGTAGGTGCATCAGGAAATCGTGCTATATTGTCAGATTCCAGAGTGACACCTTTCACTTCTATAAAAGCCTTACGTTTCTCTGAACAGACGTAAAGATCAAATCTGGAATTTCCATAGGTCTTCTCCGGCGTTACCTGAACCTTCTCCGGAAAAAGATGTCCTGCCTTTATCCATTCCAGCGCTGCTTTATTAGGAATCTGAGAATCCATATTGATCAGACCCCTGCCCTTTTTATTTACGCAGATCAGATCATAGGCTGTCTTTCTCGCCGGATTGCTGCTCTTTTCCAGAAAAACCTGTGTACCCGGGACCAGAAGCTCCCTGCACCTGCCTGTATTCTTTACATGAACCGTTTCCACCTGCCCATTGATCTCCACATGTGCAATAAACCGATTGGGACGATCTATGAAACGGCCCTCTGTGATATGTTCGTACTTCATTTTTTCTGCTCCTCTTTACGCATTGTATACATACCATAACATGTTTTCCTCATACCTACAACATTTTCACTTTAAGAAACTTTTGTCTGATTTTGCCTATGTTTTTGTACCTGTGTTTTGAAAAAAATTCATTCCGTTTTTTCATTTCTGTGCTATAATATTCCATCATAAAAATATCCGATAAAAATGAGGTGAAACAGGTGAAGAAAAAAATCTTGTGCCTCTTATCGTTTTTTTACTGAGCATGTGCCTTGTTGGTTTCATCGTATACAAAACAGACACTCACGAAAAATGGCAGAGACACACAACCGCACAATTAAATGTATCAACCTACGGCGAACGTATTAAAAATGAAATTACAAATGGAATTGCGATCACAGATACTCTGAAACAGGTTCTGATCAGTGGAAATGGAGATATCAAGCAATTTGATACGATTGCAGAAAATCTTATATCTGATTCTATTGAAAGTGTACAGCTTGCTCCGGACGGTGTTGTAACAGATATTTATCCTGCTGAAGGAAATGAGGCAGGTAAAATTGATCTGCTCCATGATAAAGACCGTGGCAGAATTTCCTGTTATGCAAGAGACAACCATACAATCATTACACAGGGACCCTTTGAATTTAAACAGGGCAGCTATGGAATTGCTGTTCGCAATCCGCTCTACCTGAATGATGAGCACGGACAGGCGTATTTCTGGGGATTTACCATTGTTATCCTGCGTGTTCCTGATATTTTTTCCGACTCGATCCATGCACTTTCAGGTTTTGGATATGAGTACAGACTTTCCAAAACAGAAACTCCCTGGAGTGACACTTATAAAACCGTTTACCAGTCAGATGGTCAGATAACGCAGCCGGTTTCTTATGATTTTACCATAGGGAAAGAAAGCTGGAAGTTTGAATTAACTCCTGAAAGCGGATGGCAAGACAATTTATTAATAGCAAAAGCCAGTATAATATTTACTGCCATCACCTTACTTCTGTCGGGACTTATCAGGGTATGGCTGGTATCAAACGAAAACAAAAATAAATTTCAGATACTGGCACGCACGGATTCTCTTACAGGTATTTACAACCGCTATGGATTTGACGAATCAGCAGAAAAGATGATGGATAAAAATCCGAAAGCACATTTTGTGGCTGCACTCCTTGATATCGATGATTTTAAGTTTATTAATGATATCTATGGCCACGCCTATGGAGACAAAGCATTAAAGAGTCTGGCAGACAGCATGAAAACATTTTTTCCATCTGATGCATTACTGGGAAGAAACGGCGGGGATGAATTCTGTATTCTTTTACAAAATTATACCTGTGAAGATGCAAAAGAACTGCTACAGCAATTTACCGGACTTCCAAAGGCATTCTCATACAAGGGAAAAGAACAGTCATTTAACATTTCTCTGGGATATGCGGAATATCCCACATTTGCAGCCAGCCGTTCACAGCTTATGCGCTGTGCAGATGCAGCCCTTTATGAAATAAAACTTCACGGAAAAAACGGGTGTATGGCCTACAGGGAAGGTCTTCAGTCCGGAATCCGTAAACAACTGGGATTCGCATTTAAAGATATCTCTGAACACCTTCCGGGTGCATTTATCATATACAGAGCGGACAAAGACGATGACGAACTCTTTTATGCAAACCATGAGTTCCTTCATATGACCGGATATAAAGATATGGACGAGCTCTTCAGACTCACCAATAAGCGCTTCCGCAACCTGATCCTGAAAGATGAACAGAAACAGATAGAATCCAGCATCTGGGAACAGATTGATAGTGGTAATGAAAATGACTATATTCACTTTCACCTCCGAAAAGCTGACGGCTCCTATCTTTCTGTCCTCGATCACGGAAGAATCGTAGAAAGCCAGCAATACGGAAGGGTGTTCTATGTATTATTCATGGACTGGGAAGATATGCATATTCATTACAGTGATAAATTTTCCGAATAATAACAGACATACGACTGTTTTTCACGAAAAGGCTTATTTTTCAACTATAATGAAATACTTTCTGCAAGACATAATCGCCCCGAGGATGTCAAGTCATTGCTACAAAAAATATGCGGCTCTTTTGCCACCAAAATGGCTTAAAACCGCATATTTCTGTATAGAGGACGTTATATAATTGTCACAAAGTAGGTGGGGAGGATGTAACGTCATTGCTACATCTTTTCTATCCTAATGCGTCAATATTTATTCCTACTTTCGCAAATAAAAATTGTAGCAACACATGCATTTGCGTATCTGGATTATCATAATATCTGTTTTCTTTTGGCGTTTTATTTGCCTCTTTACCCTGATTATCCTCTGATATTTTTTTACCCCTTTGAATTGCATTCTTTATATCAGATAATCCGATTTGATTGACTATTTCCGTTACCCTTTTTTCTTTTTTTATGTTTGCATCTGCTGCTAACCCAAAAACTTGTCGTAATTTATCAGCATATGCATCCTGATTTTGTACTATATCAAAATAGTCTTCTTTATGAAGAATCAGCCATAAATCAAAACAATAATTTGTATATCCTAATTCAATCTTATTTTCTATTGCCAAATCTATTGCTTCTTCATACTTATCCTTTTTTCCGTCATAATCAAAAACAGATACTTTGTTTTCCTTACCAATAGATTTCTGAATAGTTCGTTCTACCACACACTTAGGATTTCCGCCATATGGTTCCGCATAATCAAATACTAAATCATGCGTTCTTTCTTCAACGCAATTCACTAATTCTGCTACTTTATCAAAATATATTCTTTCCTGGTTTTTTCCCTCACATCCTACAATGCAGAGGAATTGTGGTCTTCGTATTTTATTGTTCTTTGGACGATTCAAGATTATTCGCCTCTCTTTCCAATATGTGCTTAAATGCAATTTCCAAATCCATATGTGGCAATGCTCCATATTTTCCATTCAAATAATTTTTTAATATTCTTTCTTCTGGACGTAATTTGTAATCTGCTAAAGAATATATCTCGCTCACCATATCATTCCTTCGCTTTTCAACCATTACAATTTGATCATGTCTAAGCAATTCACCGTCTAAATATATTGGATTATGCGTATTGAAAATTAACTGAGCATTATTTTTATTGATATCTTTATTGTTAAAAATTCTTATCAGCGATACAACAATTTCAAAATGCAATGAAGCATCCATTTCATCCAAAACAATGACCCCGCCATTATCTAAAACATCTATAAACGGTTGTAACAATCTAATCAAATGGATAGTTCCTCTCGATTCCATCAGCTCTGAATCTACAATCATGGATATTGCATATTTTTTTTGTGGTTGCTCATCTTTTCTTAATGGTACTTGATACATTGAACACATAGATAATTCATCATTATCTGTTTCTGCCATAAATCCAATTTTTTGATTTCCAAACTCAGCTATATTCATAACTTCTTTAACTGAGGCACTTTCGAAAATATTTCTACGAATATCTTTATCTGGTTTTTTATTAAATATCGTCTTTAAGTCTTTTTGTCTAAAATTCATGTCATTTGCATTCATAATAACATTAAATTTTTCAAACCATAAATTAAAATCCTCAAAATATTTTTTATCAAACAAATTGCTAATTGCACCTGCTACAACTAACTTTTGTTTATCCAATGTCTGGTTCAATTTGTGAATCAAGCGTTCAGAAAAATCCGCATCATCCTTATTAATATAACCTTTTTTTACTAATTTCTTTACATCCACATAAATTTGATTTTCATCATCTCGTGAAAAGAACAAGTCATCATTAACATAAAGAACCTCTTCTTCAATTTTATATACATCAATATCCGTAAACTTAATTCCGTATCTATAAATATTATTTTGAGTGGAAAATGTAATTTCTAAAGAAACCGGATCATACCAACTTGTATCTCTAATAAAAGATAACATACTTTTATAAGATTCCAGCTCTTTGCAATTTAAGGTTCCTTTCATAACCATTTTTTTTAATATATCCATTGCCAACACAATGTTGGATTTTCCACATGCATTTGCTCCATAAATGACAGTCATTGGTAATACTCTTAACTTATTACCATTTACACTTTTATCTATCACATAATCATTATGCGTTTTCTGTTTACTTGAAAGCATTGTAAAAAAAGTCTCATCTTTAAATGACCTAAAGTTTTCCATTTTAAAGTTTAACAACATTTTTTTTGCATCTCCTTTCCATTTCTTTATATAATTATACATCATTATTGCTTTTTATCAACAATTTTATTGTTATTATATGCTAATTTGTTGCTATTTATACTCCACCCCCACTCTCCCGTCATCATACACATATATTCCCTGCACATATTCTTCCAGCATCTCTCGTGTCAGATTCTCATAGCCTAAATACTTCAACATTTGCTCCACCGGAACATTCTTTTTCATCAGGATTTCTTTCTCGTCGTTTATCAACTCATCCAGTTCCTGTACACGTTTCTGCAGTCGTTCTCTTTCTTCTTCCAACTGCTTCTTGGCTTCCATAAACTGGTTCTGGTTCATCTGTCCCTCGTGATACTTCTCATAGTTCTGGCGGTTCTGGATTTTTATTTGTTCTTGACACTTTTCACAATCTGCACTTTCCGTCTTATAGGCTTCTATGCTGTCCTCATGCTGTTTTCTCATAGATTGCTGCATCTGTTCCTGACTGATATTCTGACGTAAGTAAGCCTTTATTTCTGCCAGCACGATATGCTCCAGCATTTTGTTATCCGCTTTCCCGGCAAAACATCCTGTATCTTCTTTTCCTTTACTGTAAGCACAGCTATAAAGAATATGATCATGAATCGGACTGCTTGAAGTCAGGCTTCTGCGACAATTCCCGCATTTTACATAGCCACCTAACAGTGTTGTTTCCCTGTCAAATTTGCTTTTCTTGGTGTATCTGATCTGCAGGGACTGTGCTTTTTCAAAAACTTCTTTTGATACAATCGGCTCGTGATGATTTTCCATCACTTTCCACTGATTTCTCGGTACCGGTACTTCTTTCCCAGTTCCGGGATCTGGAATCTTTGTTTTTCCATAGACCATACAGCCTATATAAGTTTTATCATCCACAATCTTCCGTATCATATCACTCGTCCACTGCAGTCCTCTTGATGCAGCTTTCTTGCTGTCTGATTTCTGTCGTCTACTCATAGACTGCAAGGGAGTCAGTACCCCCTCTTCATTAAACAACCGACAAATCTCCATCTTTGAATATCGCTGATTGGTCAGTTCAAATACTCTGCGAATCACTTCCGCTTCGTCCTCTACAATCACCAGTTCTTTCTTATTTTCTGGATTGATTCGATACCCATAAGGTGCAGAACCACAACAATACTCACCTTTTCCCCGTCTGGTGTTGACTGCTGCCTTTACCTTTACAGACTGATCTTTCACATAGAAGTCTGCGATCAATCCTTTAAACTGTACTTCGATGTCTGAACTCTTTCCTTTATAATCTTTAGAATCATATCGGTCTGAGATAGAAATGAATCGTACTCCCAGGAATGGAAAAATCTGCTCCAGATAAGTTCCCATCTCAATATAGTTTCTGGCAAAACGTGAAAAATCTTTTACCACAATGCACTGCACTTTATTCTCTCTGGCAAGCTCCAAAACCTGTTTAATTGCCGGACGCTCCATACTAGAACCAGAATATCCATCGTCGTAGAACTCCTGAAATGGCATAGAAGCCAGTTCCGGAATATTGGAAATATAATCTTTTACCAGTTTTCTCTGATTGATAATGCTGTTGCTTTCTCCCTCTGAATCATCTTCCATGGAAAGACGGTAATATCCAATAATCAGTTTCTGATTACTCATATTCTACCGCCCCCTTAAACCCGAAGTTGATTTCCAGTCTGTTATCACCATATAGATACATACTTTCAATCAGGCTCTCCGCAAGTTCCGCATTGATTCTGGTTGTCCCATCCAGTTCCAACAGACTTCGTAAAAATCTGGCTTCTTTTTTCTGCTGTTTTTCCAGTTTACGTATAGTCTGCTCCAGAGACTTCTTCCTCTCTTCACAGAACACTTTCCAGTTATTACGGTCATCTTTCATTTCTATATAGGCTTCTTTGGAAAGTTCGCCCTCTTTATATTGCATAAATGCCTGTGCCAGTTTTTCTGAACGTCTTTCCATATCTGCATCCAGTTTCCTGATCTCTGCTTGAATTTCTTTGATTTTGGTAAGAAATACTGCACTGCTTATAGCAGACATATCCTTTTTCCGTAAGTCAGATAACTGAAACTGTCTGGTCAGCTCTGAACGGACAATTTTCTGCAGCTTCTCTTCGGAAATAGATTTGTGACTACATTTTCTTTCATCCCGATACCAGGCAGCATTGCAAAAGTAATACACATTGCCTCTGTATCTACGTGTACACATTTTTCGCTTACAATCTCCACAATACAATACATTGTAAAATGCTCTTTCATCCTCTTCCCATCCTACTGTAGTTTTTGTTGCTTTCTGTTGTGCTACTTTTAACCTGACCTGTGCTTTGTCAAACAGTTCTCTGCTGATAATCGGCTCATGAGCATTTGGCGTAATAATCCACTGACTCTGGTCCAGTATGTCACACCATTTTTCACCTCTTTGAAATCTGGATTCGTATTTTCTCTGAACCAGATCACCATAATAATTATTTCGATTTAAAACCGCACGTATCGAAGAATTTCCCCACTGATGAAGATTCTCTCCATCCTGACAGTACACATGATGATATTGGTTATAGTCCGAAATCCGATGTACCCTATCCTCAAACAGCCTGTCAATAATGCTCTGTATGCCATCTCCCGAAGCATATTCTTCAAAAATCCTGCGGACAATCTTTGCAGCTTCCGGTTCCACAATCAACTTACAAATTCCATTTATCTTTTCCACACAATATCCGTATGGAGCTGTAGATCCCACATATTCACCGTTTTTTTGTGCAATACGTTTCGCCGCCCGTTCTTTTGCGGAAATGTCTTTTGCATAAGCATCATTCACCAAATTCTTGATATTCATGGATAATTCCTGATTCTTAGCACCCGGTGCAAATGAATCATAGTTGTCACATACAGAAATAAATCGCACTTTCATAAAAGGAAGAATCTTTTCCAGATAGTTACCAGTTTCAATGTAATTTCTTCCAAATCGTGAGAAATCCTTTACCAGAATACAGTTTATTTTACCTGCCCTGACATCATTCATCATCCGTTCAAATCCCGGTCTGTCAAAATTTGTTCCGGTTTTTCCCAAATCAGAATAAATATCATATACAGCAATCTCATACTCTTTGTCCGGATTTTCATTGTGCTTCTGAATGAATTCTTTTATCAGCGTAACCTGTGTTTCAATAGATTCTGACTTTTTTTCATCATTGTCTACGGATAATCTGGCATAAATTGCAGCCATACATACCGGAATACCAGGAATCTTCTTCTCTGTGTTTTTCTTATATCTTTTTGCTGTTCTTGCCATTTATCCCACCTCTTTCCTGCACTCTGTCCTGTGTTCCGCATAAAACCGTCTTATGACTTTCATCTTCTCAATCATATCCTGATAGCGGATGTGAATTTTAATTTGCTTGTTTTCATAAATATAGATTTTATCTACGGTCAGTGCCAGCAATGTGCGATCCAATTCTTTGATTTTCAGTGATTTCTTCCAGTCCTCCAACTGAACGGTTGCAGACACTCCACCCTCAAACATTTGCTTTATCAGCTTTTTCTGATTCTCAATCATCTGCTCCAGTTCTTCACATTTTCTCCCATAACTTTCCCGAAAATCATCGAACTCCTCTTTGCTGATCAGTCCCTCTTTCAAGTCATCACCCAAAGATGCTTTCAGACTGTAATAACGGTTATATTCTTCCTGCAACTTACTAATCTGCGTATCATAACTGATTACCTGATCGTAACTGACTTTCATTTCACAAAGTTCTTCCATAATCATCTGATAGTCTACGAAAAGTGCCGTATATGCCTGAATCTCTTTCAATACAATCCTTTTCAGCACCTCTTCCGGAATGCTGTGTCTGGTGCAATCTCCACCTTTATTTTTTGTCTGGCAAATATAAAAGGCTTTTTTCTTCCCCTTATATTGATTTACCCTGCGTATCATCGGTGTATGGCAATCTCCGCAAAACACAAATCCCGAAAAAAAGTTTGCACTGTCTGATGTTTTCGATGCTCTGCCATCATATTGAAGCAGCTTCTGAACCACATCAAAATCATTCTGCCTGATAATTGCCGGATGCGTATTTTCTACTTTCACCCACTCTGATTCTGGCTTATCCAGGCGTTGCTTTACTTTATAGCTGATTCGTTCCTGCTTGCCCTGTACCATGTTTCCAATGTAAACCTCGTTGGTCAGAATCCTTTTGATCTGCACTGCCGACCATTTTGGTGTATCTGAACTATGGAATCCGGAATTGTAATTTTCACCATTTGCCTTTTTATATTCTTTTGGCGACTGCACATGACGTACATTCAGTTTTTCTGCGATTGCTCCAAGACTGAACCCATCAATTTTCCATGAAAATATTTTTCTTACAATATCCGCTGCATAAGAATCTATCACCAGACAATTCTTATTCTCCGGATCTTTGCAGTAACCATACGGTGCAAATGCTCCAATAAATTCACCTTTCTCACGTTTGATTTTCTGATGGCTTCGCACTTTACCGGAAATGTCCCGGCAATAACTTTCATTTACAAAATTTTTGATTGGAACTACAAATGACTTCTCTGAAAAATCTGCTGTTTTACTGTCAAACTGGTCTGTAACTGAAATAAAACGCACATTTAAAGCCGGGTAGGTCTTTTCGATCCATCGCCCGGCTTCTATATATTCTCTTCCGAATCTGGATAAGTCTTTTACAATCACACAGTTTACTTTTCCAGCTTCTATATCAGTTGTCATTCGTTTAAACTCAGGTCGGTCAAAATTTCCTCCTGAGTATCCGTCATCCACATATATATCAAAGATCTGAATATCCGGCTGGCTTTTTACAAAGCTCCGAAGTAACTCTCTCTGATTTGCAATGCTGTTGCTCTCTGACTTCGCACCGCCCTCTTCCATATCATCTTTCGATAATCGAAGATACAATGCAGCATCGTATATATCTGGCATATTCATTTGCATCTGTTCCATTTTACATCGCTCCCAACTTACTTATTCACATTGATTATCAACACAATCCAGCACTCCACTATTCCGCGAGGCGTTTTGTCATGTTAATGACAAAATCCCGAGACATATAAGTCAAAATCCCATCGCTGCAAGCGATTTCTAATGGATTTTGACTCATAACTGTGAAGGTACTGAACAGTTATGAATTTGAAGTCAGAAACCATGTATCACATTCATTTTCCCTGACTTCACATCAACATAACATCTGTAGCTTCGCAAGATATTTTTTTCAAGACTTACATCTAATACATCAACTCCGTTCTTTTTCTTAGATAATCACTAATGGCATCTGTGGCATCCATTTCTCCTGTCATCTCCACGACCACCACATATCCTTCATTCATGTGAGCATACGGCTGATCGCCGGATTTATCCAGAAAAGTTTCCACTTTCTCAGAAATAGCTTTATCCATATCAGGAATTAAATCCTCAATGTCCTTTAACTGCTCCAGATCAACACTGGAATCTATTACTGACTGATTCACCATAATGCTCACCTCTTTTCCAACATATTCTTTGTATTAGTTGTCCTATACCTGCAATTTTCTCAAATGCATCACCTTATCTGGATATTCTTTAGCAACTACTTCACTGTCAATCTGAATATATGATAAGCGCTTAATTTTTAGATATGATAGAAAAAATCCCCGACTACTTTTCAGTAGCCAGCGCACCTTGACAATTCATATATGATCGATTTGATTCGTTTGCACAACGTTCGATTTCAGTTTTGACGATTTCGTTCCATGGAGCCAGAAATTCTAATTCATCATCGCTCATCCTATCATTATCGTGCTGATATGCACAAAAAAATAACCTTATTATGCCGGTTGACAGGTTGGATTACGTTGATTTTTTGAAAACTTTATATGGTATATTTTAATGAATTGCAGGATTACTTTATTGACATTTCTGACACTATCATATACACTGTACATATCGTATAAGTACGCATATATCAGAAGGTGGTGAGAGGAAATTAGAATGGAAATTATCATAAGTAATAGTAGTGATAAGCCTATTTATGAACAAATTGCTATGCAGATCAAGAGTTTAATCATGAATGGTACCCTATCTGCCGGAGAAGCCCTGCCTTCCATGCGTGCACTGGCAAAAGACCTGCATATAAGTGTTATTACTGTTCAACGAGCTTACGAAGATTTAACTCGAGATGGGTTTATCGAAACCGTATCGGGAAAAGGTAGTTTTGTTGCATCACCAAATAAAGAATTTATTCAAGAAGAACAACTACGAATAGCGGAAGAACTTTTAGAAAAGGTTGCTATAATCGGTCGTACCCATGGTATCAGCTATGAGCAGATGGCTAATATTCTAAAACTATTTTTTGAAGAATGAGAGGTGGAATTATGGAACAGAACAGTATTGTTGTAAAAAATGTGACTAAAAAATTTGATGATTTTATGTTAGATCATATTTCATTTACAGTTCCTACAGGACGTATTGTGGGTTTCATAGGAGAAAATGGTGCTGGAAAAAGTACAACTATCAATTTAATTTTAGACCAGTTGAAGTTGGATACGGGTGAAATAAGAATATTGGGTAAACAAAATCATTCTTATTTGCATAAAGAAAACATTGGTGTTGTTTTTGACGAATGTAAATTCCATTCCGTCTTAAATGCAAAAGATATTGCCCAAATCCTTTCGGGATCTTATAAAACATGGGATATGAATTTGTTTGAAGAATATATGAAACGCCTTGATGTTCCATTAAATAAATCAATAGGGCAACTTTCAAAAGGTATGAAGATGAAATTGTCAATTATTTGTGCACTATCGCATAGACCCCAGATTCTGATTTTAGACGAAGCAACAACAGGGTTAGATCCTGTTGTACGAGATGAAATTTTGGACATTTTTTTAGAATTTATTCAAGATGAAGAACACTCTATTTTGTTCTCTACACATATAACCTCTGACATACAAAAGGTTGCTGACTATGTAATTCTGATTCATAATGGAAAAATTATTTTTGAGGAAAAGAAAGATGACCTCATTTATAATTATGGAATTATACGCTGTAAAAAATCAGAATTTAATACTGTTTCACCAGATGACTATGTATGTTGTCGAGAAACAAATCTTAGCGTGGAATGCTTAATACATGACAAAGTAGCTGCAAAAAAAAGATACCAAAATCTAATTATTGATAATGCTTCTATTGAGGACATTATGCTGTTCTATATCAAAGGAGGTGTCAAATGAAAGGATTGGTTTTTAAGGATTTATTGCTTATGAAGAAAATGAATAAAAAAGTCATTTTTGTAATGTATTTTTTTGTAATAGCAATTTCATTCTTCGGAGAGAATGAAGTTTACTCAATTATGTCATCGGCTTTTTTTTCACTTTTTATCGGTATGCACTTAATGATGACCATGACCTATGATGGATTGACTTCATGGAAACAATATGAATTAACCTTGCCGCTGAGTAAGTACCAAATCATTTTCAGTAAGTATTTGACTAGCTTGCTTCTTGTTCCGATTAGTATAATGGGTACAGTTATCATTTATATCATTCGTTATGTGGTTTATCATAATTTTACACTTAGCCAGTTTGGTTTTTCTATCACCATTGCAATAGCATTACCTGTTTTATGGTGTTCTATATGTTTAGCAATAGCACAGTGGTTTGGCTATATGAGTGTTCAGTATGTGAGAATGATTTGCACGCTTCTCGTTATCTTTTTCGTAAGTAAAATATCAAAAGATATGAAATACGTTACTCAAAATTTGGTTAAAAATCCTATGTTGATTACTATTTTTGCTTTGGGTATAGTAGTCGCATCGTATTTTGTTAGTGTTATAGGATACTCAAGAAAAAAATAAAAAGTAGAAGTGCAAATAAAAGTAAGTGTCGAGCGAGTACGTTGCCCTGTCTGCGGAAATAAAACACGTGACAAAATCCGAGAAGATACTGTACTAAAAAATTTTCCACTCTTTTGTTCGAAGTGCAAAAGAGAATGTCTAATCAACATTGAACAATTCCATATAACTGTTATTAAAGCACCAGACGCAGAACCGATAATACACAGTTCTTTGAACTGTAGTTATCGGTTTTTGTATTTTCCCAATCATAGTGATTATCAGCTATTGATTTACGCTTAAAACTGATCCAGATTTAATGCTTAAAACTGACCCATGGTATAAATTGACCTTATGGCCTTGATCACTGATAATTATTTTCTAAAGTGGCTGTCCAGGCTGATTCCTATCAAACGAAGTGATGCCCTGACAGTTACTTTGGGAAATAATAGTGGGCAATATTCAATGTAAAAGTGGGTCAAAAGAGAGTGTAAATTCTCCCCAGATAATCTACAATCTCCATATCCCGGACGCCTTTCACATTCCCTTTTGTATCAAATAAGTGAAAACGGCTCAGTTCTGGTTCTTTTTTCGGCTCTCGTTCAAACCGAAAAATATACTGTTCCAGTAATTTTTCAACTTCTTTCTGATTATCCAGTTTACCAAGGTACCCCTTCTCTTTGAACAACTGCCAGCCTGCTTTTCCATCAAGACCAGCGTCTTTAAAAAATGTCTGCAATCTGTCATTCATCCACTTCACCGTACAGGCAGCCACATAATGACAAGCACTCTGACAGCTTCCATATTTGCCAAGCTGCACCATCTGCTCACCGGAGTTATAGGTGAGATTCGGAATCAGGTATCCATTTACATTTGTATAAGTCAGTTTCATATTCATATGACCTCTCTTTCGTTTAAACTTTTATCTGTAACAGAACCAGATATTCATGTTACGTCATTGCTACAAGTCTTTCTTTCCATATCATTTTGAATCCAACCCGGGCAGATTTTCTTCAAAATTATGGTGAAAGTGCTTCGTTTCTGTGTTGGGAAAATGAACGGAAACACTTGATTTTACTGACTTTCTTCAATGTAACCTTATTATAACGTCCTCTCCCCACCCCACCTCTTCATTAGGATACTCCTCGAACCCCGGCAATGGTCTGGCGCCTTTTCGGAGATAGGCTTTTACTTTTTCCCCATAGAGGTAGGGATCGTTTCCATTTACAATCCCCCATTGCATTAACAATGCTGCGGATCCGCTGACAAAGGGTGTTGCAAAGGAAGTCCCTGTTACTATTCTGTAACCACCACCGGGTACGGGGGCAACTATGTTCACTCCGGGTGCCACCAGATCAGGTTTCAGATATGGCAGCATTCTGCTGCCCCTTCCGGAAAAATCCGCATAGGAGTCAACCAGCGAATCATATGCTCCAACTGCAATAACCCGCCGGGCTGTGGCAGGTATGGTCAAAGTCCCATATGCCCTTGGTTCATAAAACCCAGTTCCTCTGTTCAGGGTATTTCCACCCGGCAGCCACAGATAATATTCTCCTCCTCTGACCCTTTTTCCACTTAAGATGATTTTCCAGTCTCCACTGTCCACATAAGTTTCCACAGAAAGAAAATCTATGTAGATTTCCTGTGTCAGATGATAAGGTCCAGGTTTGCCATAATAGATTAAAAGCTCTGTATTTCCCAGCCTGTACCTCTGAGGACCAAGTTTTTCATCTAAGGGACCGATCCGATTTCCGGATGGATTTTCAATATAAATACTCATTTCATCCTCATAAGATTTCCATAACTGCACATTTAATGTTGGTTCTCTGCTGCTCACAGATAATTCTATCTGTCTGGTCTGTCCCTGTTTCAGGATTCCTCCCTCATGCAGAGGCTGATTGCCGTTGTTCCCTGTACCTGTACAGATAGCCAGACGTCCTATGGAAGAAACCATATCTATATATGTTTCAAGGAGGGAATCTCCTTTGTGTGTTCATTATAACTAGGGGAAAATTACTGTAAAAAAATTTGCAGTCTTTACACTGCCTGTTTTTCTACCGGATAAGGCGACTGATACTTAAATACAATATCAATGCTCTTATCTCCATTCACAACAATTTTTTCAATCAATTCTGTCACAATTTCTCTTGTCACTTCGGATAATGTTCCATACTTGATAAATTTCTCTATCCAGTTTTCATAAGATTCTTCTGCCTCTCCAAAGCTGTCTTTCTCTTGTTCTGCCAACTGAATCTTCGCCCTGATATCTTTATCCTGCTTTTCATATTCTGCCTTATAGGAGAGATATTCTTCTTTATCCAGAACACCATCTACATAATTTTCGTAAGTTTTCTTTTTATACTTTTGGACAGCCGCAAGTTCTTTTTGTAACCGTTCAATCTGCTGGTCTGCTTCTGCACATCGTCTCTGCACCTCCTTCTTCCTATCTGCTACTTTTAATATTTCATCCTTATCACTTTCTTTCAGTGCCAGTTCCGCTTGTCTTTGGATTTCATTTTTTACAATAGAATCCAATACTTCTTTTTTAATGAAATGAGAATAACAAACTGTGTTTCCTTTTTTGTGATAGGTACCGCACTCATAACCGTCCCGACAAGTAACCCTCTGGAAATTATATCCGCAATCTCCACAAACAATAATTCCTGCGTATGGATTTACCTTTCTCACTTCGCTATTAAATCCCGGTGTCCGTGTTCTTTTCTTCATAAGTTCCTGTACCTGCTCAAAAGTATCTTTGCTAATAATTGCTTCGTGCATTCCTTCCACAATATACTGCTGTTCCTCTGGAATATATTGATACTTTTCCACTTTATAGGATATCTTTTCTGATTTATGCTGTACCATAGCCCCTGTATAAACTCTGTTTCGCAAAATTACATTGATCGTAGGATATGCCCAGCCCTTTGCACCCGCTTTTTCTAATGCATTGGCATATTTCAATCCCTGCACCTTTCTCTTATACTCTGACGGTGTCAGAATTCCTTCCTGATTCAGTTTCTTTGCAATACCATCCCTGGAATATCCTTCCAAACTCATATAAAAGATTCTCCGTACCACTTTAGCTGCTTCTTCATCTACAAGAAAATGATGCTTATCTGCCGGATCTTTTACATATCCATATGGGGCAAACCCAGACATAAACTGTCCCCGTTTCTTCTGGGCGGTCAATGCACCTCTGATTTTCTTAGATATATCACGACTATACATATCATTAAACAACGTCTTAAACTGTGCCAATTCTTCATTACTGTGATGAACAGAATCCACGCCATCCAAAATTGCAATATAACGCACACCCAAAGATGGAAAAACACGCTCAATATAGTTACTGGTTTCAATATGTTCACGCCCAAGCCGGGAAATATCTTTCGTAATAACGCCTTGAATTTTCCCTTTGTAGATATCCTCCATCATCCGCTGAAATTCCGGTCTATTCGCAAAATAAAGCCCCGAATAACCGTCATCAATATAAATATCTGCGATTTCCAGATCCTCTGATTTAGTCACATACTCACGAATCAGTTTCATCTGATTTTCAATACTCTCACTAACTTTATTCTCTCCATCATCCTTCGACAGACGACAATATACACCCATCTGATACATCATATCACCCCATCTTTCTCAAGTATTCTATCTGGTGAACTCTCTACTGAAGCAAACTTAAAATATATATCTATTTTCTGCTCTGGATATACATAAATTTTATCAACTAACTCCACAAGCGCTTCTCTGGTAAGCTGCTTTACCGTTATTCTTCTGCGATTAAAGTGCTCCAACCATATCTTTGTTTCATTGACCGCCGCCCGCTGCCTTTGCTCTTCATGGTTCAGTTCTGATAATTCTTTTTGATATTTCTGATTCTCTGTTTCATACATCTGTTTTAATTCCAGATATTCCTCTTTGGAAAGTACTTCATCCATAAACTGTTCATATGCTCGTTTCCGGTATTCCAGATTTCTTTCTATTTTTGCCTGCAATTTTGCAATTTTACCATCCAGTTCCGGCTGTTTCTGTCTGATCTGAGTTTCCAGATTCTTCATATCCATCTTCATCTGTTTCAATTGCTGGTTGATTGCAAATACAACCAGTTCATCCAGCTTTTCAAATGTAATATGATTCAGCTCACAGTAATTCTGCCCCTGCTTCTGATGAAAACCACACATATATCCGTCATAGTCTTTATGAGATGCCAGATAACGTTTTCGCATGGCTGTTTTACATTTCCCACAAAAGAGCAGTCCCACATATTTATGTGGTTCATTGTTTTTATCAAAATAGGAAACTCTGCGCCCCTTTCTTATTTGCTGAACCCTATCAAACTCTTCTTTAGAAATGATTGCCTCATGTGCATCCGGCACCAGCTCCATTTCTTCCAGGGGAATTGCCTTTTTGTATTTCAGCTTATAAGACGGTCTTTCATGTTTCCGAATCACAACCGCCCCAGTATAGACCGGATTCTTTAAAATTCCACTTACAGTAGACGATGTCCACAGACCTTTTCCCGAATCCCATACATAATTGGTTTTTAAAACTTCCTTTTTATATTTTGCGGGACAAGGGATTTCATCTTCATTCAAAGTCCTGCAAATAACCGTACAGCCAAATCCATTTTGATACATTCTGTAAATTCTTCGAACAACCTCGGCTGCATAAGGATCAATTTCCAGATGATTATGAATTGTTTTACTTTTCACATATCCAAAGGGGGGCTGTTTCGGAGTATATTCGCCCATACTTCTTTTGGTCTGAATCGTTGTCTTAATCTTTCTGGATGTATCTCTCAAATACATATCATTCAGCAAAGTTTTTATTTCTAACATTTCATCATAAGTTCCAACGGCTGAATCATAATTATCCAGAATCGAAACAATCCGAATCTGTTTCTCCGGGAAATATTTGCCTAGATAATAGTTGGTATCAATATGTTCTCTTCCAAGTCGAGATACGTCCTTAAAAATCACCATATTGATAACACCAAGCTCAATATCTGCCAGCATCCTCCGAAATTCAGTTCTTTCAAAATTACTTCCAGAAGCCCCATCGTCTACATAAACTTTTTTCTCTGCAATATCTTTATTCTCTGCAATATAATCTCTTGCCATCTGAATCTGAGAGTGAATACTATTGCTGTATTCACCCTCTTTATTTTGCTCTTCAATGGAAATTCGGCAATAAATTCCTGCCTGATACATTCTATCCCTCTTTTCATCGGTCTTGCGTAGTCATTGTCTTTAATTGTCTTTATTTTACAACAAGAACTTAAGAAAATCAACCTGCAATTTTTCGTTCAGTAAGATTCTGAATGCACTGGATCAATGTCTTTTCCCCATTAAAATGCACTCGAATCTGATATCCTGCATGTTCATAGCTTACATTCTCTTTTTGGATTTCTTTTTTTGTATCCAGAACTTCTACAGAATCAAATAACGTATTCATGCTATATGCCTCCTTCAGCATACAGTTCTCTCTACATCCTATGCCGGCAGGATTGTACAAAAGTTCTGTATGAATTGAATTCGGCTTTCGAAAGCCTGATTACATTCTAAAATTATTCTGCACCAATCACATTGAATTAAAATTGACCGCAGATTGAGTTTTTAAGATTCATTTTCTTCCTATACAGTATCAATTCCTATTGTCCGGAACATTTGTTCGTGTTATAATAAAAAGACTTTAAGAATATAAAACACGAAAACCAAAGGAGGGATTTCTGTTGGAACGATGTGATTTTTCTTCTATTAGCACATGCCTAAAAAATCAAATCAGTGAAAGCAATCAGATGAACCAACCTGATTTTTTATACGAATTATTTGAAGATTTTATGAATGATCCGATAAATGAAGATTTTTCTATGGATAATGGTCTAATTTGCCGCTGGATAACCGGACAAGCAAAAATCAGTCCCAAAATAACCTCATATTATGCAAAACCCAGCAATCAGAAAAAACTGGCAACAACCATTCAGCGGAACTTACTTCCCTTAATGGCAGACTGCAACATGGTTATACAGGACATTTACACGTTATTCATACAGGACGATACGATTTCGGATACAAAAAAGCAGGAACTTTTATCTCTATATAAACCTTCTGATTCAAGGCTGTTGTTTTTAGCAAAAGTACTTTCTTTTGGTATGGAACGGCAATTTATTAAACGTGATACAAGAAATCAAAAACTGATTGCAGGAGGTGTTCTATCTCCGATTGTTCTGGATTACATTATGGACAGCGAAGTCCCAAAACCATGCCGTCATTTTCTAGGAAGAGAAGAAGAACTGGATGAACTCCATACTTTGTTTGAAGAGAACCGACATATATTTCTTTATGGAATTGCCGGAATTGGAAAAAGCGAGCTTGCTAAAGCCTATGCAAAGCAATACAGAAAACAGTACACCAATATTCTCTATATGGAATACACCGGTAATCTATATCAAGATATTGTAGACATGGATTTTATTGATGATCCACCAGAAATCAGTGAGCAGGAACGTTTTCAAAGACATAACCGTTTCTTACGCTCTTTGAAATCTGATACACTGCTGATCATAGACAATTTTAATGTCACATCCACACAGGACAGTTGCCTGTCAGTCGTATTAAAATACCGTTGCCGGGTTTTATTTACAACCAGAAGCCAACTGTCTGAATACTGTAGTTTTCAATTAAAAGAACTGAAAGATATACCCACTCTTTTTCAACTGACATCTGTATTTTATTCAGAAGCAGAGGAAAACCGGGCAATCGTAGAAAAAATCATAGAAACTGTACACTACCATACTTTTGCTGTCGAACTGGCAGCCAAACTTCTGGAAAATGGAATTTTAACTCCAGAGCAATTATTGATAAAACTTCAAGAGGAAAAGGCTTCTCTTCATAATGAAGATAAGATTAAAGTAATGAAAGATGGTCAGAGCAAAAAAGCCACCTATTACAACCATATCCATACCCTGTTTTCGTTATACTCCTTATCACGGAAACAGCAGGATATTATGTGCAATATGTGTTTTATGCCTTCATCTGGTATTTCTGCCCGTATATTTTCCAAATGGCTGGAGCTGCCTACTTTAAATGACGTGAATGATCTGATCGAGACAGGTTTTGTACAGTCAAGTCTCCGGCATACTATTTCTCTGCATCCAATGATTCAGGAAATTGCAGTTTCCGAGACCGCACCTTCTGTTACAAGCTGCCACACGTTATTGGATTCTCTGCAAAAAATATGTTTGATGCATGGCATTGAAGTTAGCTATTATAAAAAATTATTTCAAACAGTAGAAAACATCATGCTTTTCATTGAAAAGGACGATATTCCCCAATACCTGTTATTTTTAGAAGATGTTTTTCCATATATGGAGAAGTACCACTATCAAAAGGGTATGAAAAAAATCATCCAGGAACTACAGCATTTTATAAAAGCAAATACTTACGGGACTGCATCTGACCGTGCCTTACTATTGGATTATCAGGCAACTCTGGAACCCAAAACAGAAAAAGCGATAAAATTAGAAAAAGAAGCACTTGCTCAAATAAAAGAAACCACAAAAGAAAATGCCCACCTGGTTTCCAACCTCCATTCCAATCTTGGAGGGCTTTACCGAATCAACGGACAACTTGATCTCGCTAAAAGGCACATGAAAATGGGTATCTCTCTTTTACAACAATACCAGCTTCTTTATACTAATGACAGTATTCCTCAGATTAATAATTATGCTGTCCTCTTAATTGAAATACAAGAACCTGACCTTGCCCTGTCTGCTCTTCAGAAATTAGCACAGATTATCAAAGAATATAATTCAAACCACTGTTTGGATTATGCCCAGGTACAGGAATCCCTTGGAAGTATCTGCCTGATCACTGCAAATATTTCGCAAGCGAAAACCCATTTTAAAAAAGCCTTGAAAATTTATGAGGATATATGGGCAGACGAACCCGAATTGATTGAAGAAAAATATCAAGCAATTCAAGAATTGTATCCACAAGCTGGAATTGCTCTGGCAAAAAGTATTCTTCTCACCAAGCACTAACGGTTCCTACAAACACTTGTAAAATATATTGCCTCAATAATGTAAACGCCTAGTTTTGAGATACACTCCAAGACTAGGCGCTTGTCCATTTCCATTTTTTCTTAGACATGGAGCGTTTACATAAGGATCACTTTTCTTTTTTTGACACTTTTCGCTCCTCCTATCTCAAATTTTTTATAGTCTAGGTATATTGCCTTCATCAATGCCTGAGAACTTGTAAATATGCTCCTCTGCTTGTTCAATCTGCGATACATTACAATCATCTCGTCATCAACCTACTGTTTGATACAATATGTCAAATGCATAGTGGCTCAGTTCTATTAGAAATTTATATCTCTAACTCCGCACCAATTCTAAAATTCCTTTTGAAAGGCGATATACTTTATCAACACTTTCCAGTTCTTTATACTTATGCGTAATAAAAACGATAGTCTTATTTTTTAATTCACTATGTAATAACTCACGTAAAGCTTCATTTGATTCAACATCAAATCCTTCTGTAGCCTCATCCATAAGTAAAATGTCTGCATTTTTCAGCAGAGCCCTAGCTACAGCTATCTTTTGTCTTTCTCCTCCAGAAAGTTTTGCACCATCTTGTCCAATTTTTTGTCCAAATCCATGATCCAATTTTTCAATAAAACCTAAAGCACCACTTTTTCTACATGCTTCAACAACTGCATCTCTTGACGCCTTTCCATCGATATTAACATTCTCCTCTATAGTCCCTTGGAATAGATATGGTCTTTGGCTTATAACCGCAATTCTATTTCTCATATCTTGTATATCCATCAATTCCACAGGAGCTCCATACAATTTTATTATTCCTTTTTGTGGCCGGTAGAATCCCGCCAAAAGGTTCAAAAGTGTTGATTTGCCACTTCCATTTTCTCCTACGATCGCAATTCGTTCCCCTTTTTTTACACATAGTGAAATACCATTTAAAATAGGGTGTCCTGGTTCATAACCAAAGACAAGATTTTTTACTTCAAAAACCATATCCCTATCTTGATAAATTTTCTCAGGTTTCATTTCACATAATTTCATTTCCAATTCTTCCGGTTGTCCCCATAACTCAAAAAGACGTTTTGCCGATGGCTCAATTTGCGCAAAATAATATTTAATGTTTATCAATGCTGAAATTGGATTTACAACATATGCACTATATGTAATAAAAGCAAATGCTCCGCCTATAGTGAATTCTCCTTTTATTATAAAAAGCCCACTTAATATATATAATAACGCATTTACAACCGTGTCTATTACTACAACACTGACAGTACTATATTCATCTAGCATTGCGTTCTTTTTATATGAATCCATCAAATCTTTTTGCAGACCTTCAAATTGAGATTTTTTTACCTGAAACAGATTCCAGAGCTTCATTTCATGAATTCCATTTATACACTCGGCAAACCAACTCATAAACTTTCGTTTATCCTCAATCCACTGTTCAAACACTTCCCGTTTCTTGTTTGCACAATAGGACACTATTATAAATTTCAGTGGAATAATTGCTTCTATCAATATTGCTAATTTCCAGTCTAATAAGGACAGCCCAACTACTCCTCCTATTATTTGGAGAATTGATGATATAGAAAACTGAGTAATCTGATCCACAACAGATGACACATTATCAATATCCATACCAATTGTATTTATAATCTCTGCACTTCCTCTTTCAGCAAAATACTGTATTTTCATCCTATTGATTTTCCAGTAAGTCTTTTTATAGAGAGAATGTGTAAACTGATTATGTACATTTGAAAATAATTTTGTTTGGATTATATTTAACTCTTGCTGGGTTAAAGAAATTATTATTAATATAACAGAAAATAAAAGAATGTATTTCATGTTTTTCTGCAATATACCACAATCTGTTATTTGTCTTATAAGCAGTGGGTGTATAAACGTTATGAATGATGAACCCAAAAGGCAACAGATAATCCCTGGAAAATACTTTTTATATTCACACAACATTTTACAAATTCGATACCATGTTTTCCCATTTTCTCTCATATCCAATTGCCATCCTCACTATTCGTTAAGCAAAATATTGACAAACAAGCTCATATATATCCTCTATATTGTAAGTTATTCCTATTCGATCTTCTGCATACAATTCATACATATTATTTTTACGCACAATATACATATCTATATCTGATGCCTTACTACTTTCAAATATTTCTTCCTCTTGATTCAAAAGAATAATATCAGGTTCATAAGCTATATATACTGTATAAAGGATATCGTTCAATGACTCATTGGAATCGTCATAATATTCTAAAGGAATTACATTTTCATCTAAAGGATTTTTCTGCAGATTTATTGCGTAATAACCGTTCTGACTAAACATCACTTTTAGCTGTATCATTTCCTCGTAATCTAAATCAATACCGGCAATTACCGGTATCTCTATATTGGTTTTATCCCTTATTACATTTTCTAGTATATCCGGATAATCAGATTTATGCGTTGCTATAGTCATCAAAAAGTCCATAACATCATCAAATCCTGCTGTGGGCTTTCTGTTTAAATATGTAGCAATATGTCCAGTGACAACAGGAGCCGCATAACTATTGGCTTGATTTACGATCCCATTCCACGAAAAATTTGCTATAATAAAATTCTCAATATTATAACCTTTTTGTTCTTGAAACAGAATTTGACCATTTCCCAAAAGACCATAACGATCCTGCCTGACACCAAAAACACCTGGATATGCAGCTGGATAAGTCTTTATATTTCTGTTATGATATGCTGCTACTATAATCGCATCAGCATCAAGTAATCTTTTTATTTGAATCCATAAGGGTTTAATATCAAAATAATTGATTGTTCCAAGACTCATGTGAATTAACTTTATTTTATTTTGAATACACCATTCCAAAGCTTCCAGCAAAACTGTGATCTGTGTTGTTCCTGCAGAGTCAGTCACATTCAAGTCCCATAATTCTATATCACTACATATGCTTGTGATAATTCCGACGCATACAGCGCCATGGAATGATTTATCGTCTTTATACTCACTTGGATCGCATTTAGAAGCCAAAAAAGATTTATGAACAATCCTTTGATTCCTGTTATTTCTCATATGATAAGGTATACCGTTATCAATCAATGCGAGCTTAATCATTTGCACTATTCCTATTCTTACCTGTTATATATCCAAGCCAAATATCGCATATTTATTATTCTCATGATAAACCTTGTAATTCTATGGTCAATAAAAATTCAAGTGTCGCTGAACCCTAATATGCTTCTCCAATCACACTGCCATCATAAGCATTGATCACATAAGAAAGCTCCTGTAGAGAATTTCCACCAATACTTTCCCTGACAGTAAAAATCCATGCTGGAACCAACCATGCGTGTTTCGGCTCCTGATAGGCTGTGGTATAAGTATACTGCAATTTTGCGTTTACCACATCATACTCCAGTGCGGTAGTGTCGTTGGCAGACTGGCCTTTTCCGGAATACCAATAAAAAATCTGATCTGTCAGCTTTGCCTGTATTTTTTCAAAAGGCAGAAGCTTTGTATTTTCCGTCACCGTACAGACTTCTTCCGATATCCCATCCCATTTAAAATATTTAATTCCTTCCTCTGTTATCAGAATAGAGATTGTTTCTACCTGGAACGGAGGCACATAACTATCCACTGTTTCTTCCGCAACCACGCCATCAGGAACTGAAGTAATACCCTCTACACTTTTCGAAAAACAATACAGATATCCCGGTAATCCTCTATCCAGATCTCCCTGCCACAAAGCATCACTACCAAGTCCCAGACCATTGCGCTCTGAACATGCGCCATTCGGGAACCACACGGTACGATCAGAATCTACAAGGCCCATTCCATCGATACCTAAATCCTCTAAAACTTGTTCTGCCTGTTCCTTTCCATCTTCCTCTGTAAAGGTGATCTTGTCCATGCACTTTCGATACGCATCTGCCAGTTCATGAAATTTCTCTGTATAGCCGTTGGTATCCATGCCAAAGCTACTGTAATACTCACTCTGCATTTCCTCAGTTTCTATTGTTTCTTCTTCTATAAAATTAGAACCCTCCATCCAGAGAAAACTACTGTCATTGTCAATTTCCTGATTATACCGCTCTGCTTCTATATATGCCTTCCTGTCCTCGCCCACATCTGCAGTAAAATAATCCTCTGTATCTGTGTTTTCCAATTCAGTACTCATCCAACTCCGTGCCGCTTCCACACCGTGATCCTCTGTTTTTTTTTGAAATTTTATCTCCATCTTTTCCGGTGCAGACGCTTCATCCGGTGCAAGCTCCATCCCCTCTCGGGTTGCGTTTTGAATCCCTGCAATCGATGTAGAATATGCTGATTGCAAGTAACTTCCTTCCTTGCTGGAAATCCTGTCTAACACTTCCTGATACGCATCCTTTGTCACCATCTGTGGCATATATAGTTCCTCACCGTCCGTAAAATAATCAATCAATCCATTCAGTTCTTCCTGCGTTAACTCGTGATTTTGCATCTCTATGACTGGAAGATTGCCAATGCTTTGTTCGCCCAACTTAATATCTGCCTGGATAACCACACGGTCGTTGCTTTTCTTTTCTTCAAATTTCCAATGCGTTGGAACATTTGTCTCTCTCTTTTCTCCTTTTTTAAGAGGTTCACAGACAGCCGCCTCGCTAATCCCATCCACTTTGCTGACTACCGAACTCTCCTCTGGTGTTTCCTGACAGCTGGAAAGAATAATACACAACGCACCTACCATAATTGCTAGAACACTTTTTTTCATTTTTCCTCCATATATCTTATAGAATTGTCGCTTTTTCACGAAACTTCAATTATAAACTCTTTAACTTATAAATACCTTCCTGACACTATTAACGTTTTCGTATATTTTTTAGAAACAGACTACCTTATTTATTTTAATGTATAAGGCAGTCTGTTCTATGTACTAGTAACTATAACTTGTTAGTACATTACGCTATTGTCATTACTAATAACCACTCTTGAAGCATCCGCATTATGCTGAGATAACCAAGTCGCAGCACAATATGAACATGGGCAACCACATCCACAAACGCACCCAAAAGACTCAATCGTGTTCCTGTTTTTCTTCATATTTTTGTTGAGTTTCTTCATACGGTTCTCCTCCTTTCTGTTAAAATAATATCAATATTTCCGCTTCATTGGTGCCAAGAGAAACAGATATATGATATTTCATATTATAATTTCCGGATATAGAATAAACTAATTCAAAATGCTACTTTTCGTATGTGATTTAATTTATCGCATATTGTTTGCAAATTAAACTCATCCACTTTTATATCATCCAGCAATTTTATAATCGGCAAATTATATGTATTCTCTAATTCCATTATCACATATATCCAGCACTCTTCTACTACAGGCAAATCCAATAGATTCTGTTCTGAATTTTCTACTTTTATCATTGTGTATTTCAATATCACATTTTTAATTAGCTCTTCCATCCTATCTCCTCACTTATATTACAAAAATATAGGCGTTTGCGAAACGCCACAAGCCGCATAAATACGGCATTTTTTGTTACCTAT
>OAWS01000230.1_pt1 | contig 52681 bp, 64 predicted proteins | sample 1517141 | NCBI WGS metagenome assembly OAWS01 (sample SAMEA2580173, study PRJEB22360) | human gut metagenome | biome: human gut; feature: human-associated habitat; material: faeces | place: Denmark | collected 2008/2010
ATAATTCCGGAGGCCCTTGCGTTACTTAGATAGATATAAAGAATAATTTTAATACTAAAAATATGAAAGATAATGAAGAAATAGTAGCCATTCCTTATAATGATCATGCCATTTTCGTTGATGAGTATGGCTTATTGAGTGAGCGTGTTGGTATAGCATGGAAGAAAGATAAAGATATTCCAGATAGATTAGACAATCCGTATTATATCGGCGATGATGACTACTGGCATATCCCTGCAGGTGCAACGGACGACTTTGATGATAGCCCAGTCATCGCCCATCGTGGCGAAACGATACCTTTTGAGAAACTATGTTATATCTTTGGATATACTCGATATATTTCATCACTTATTCCTAATCTAGAAAATTATGATGTCCATATAGATAAATCGAATATGACTGGTTCCTTAAAGGTATTCATAAACCACTGCTTTTATTTTGACGGAGATTCTGAAGATAAATGCTGGTATTGTGAACTGACGGTAGAAACAGACAGGAATGTGGTAGTAATGTCTTTAGATGAGATTCTACGTTCTTCGGCTAGCGGTTTAGAGGATGAGGAAGAGGAGATATTAAAAAAGCTGAGAGACCGCCTAGTTCCTTTCCTGATAGAATACCGCAAGCTGTTTCGTTCTAAGGTTGAATTTGGAGTTTTCTTCAGGAAATCAACTTCTCCGAATGCTGACGACCGCAAAAAGGAAAACTGTATCATCTATGATAAAGAAAAGAAGTATCTCGGAATGATAAGGAGATTCGTGCAGGATGAATTTAAAAAGCAGTGGAACGAGTTCCTGGATAAAGAGTATCAGGAGGAAGCATATAAAAGTAAGTCTTATGAATGGCAGCAGGAAGCCGCCAGCAAATACGACAAGGACCCGAACCTGATGGAATAGTTTTTCCCCTACGTTATTGCATCGGCGAAATATCACTGAGTTTCGCCGATGCAAAAGGGAATAGAGCTTTAAAATATATCTATAACAACTTTTAAAATTTTTGGCTTATGAGAACTAAGAAGTTTTTGTTTGCCACCACCTTTGCGATGATGGCAGCGTGCATGATGATGAATACCTCATGCACCGAGTATGTGGAAGATGCAGTAGAGAACGGAGGCAGCCGGCCTATGACGGGCAAGACTACGGTAAGACTGCGGTTTACTTCGCCAGAAGGCGATGACGTGAGCGTGAGCCAGTCTGCCCGACAACTTGCCTACCCTATCACGCGTGCCGAGCTGGCTGCCAACGGCAAGGCGATGACCGACCTCTACATCTTCGATTACGACAAGGCAAGCGGCAAACTGCTCCAGGTGTTGCACCAGACTGCTGATGCCGAGGACTTCGCAGAACCATCCCTGAGTCTCGATTACGGCAATCATACGCTGAAGGTGATAGCTACGAGAAGCGAAACCCCTACCCTACTCTCTGCTGATGGCTCGTTATGGAGTCTGGCAGATAACACTGCCTTTTCGGTGTCTGCCGATGGTGCCCTTCCTGCTGTGCTTACGAGCACGAAGAACTCTGACAGCTTCGGCGCAGTGCAGGACGTGAGTATAAGCGTCGGTCAGAACCAGAGTATCAATATCCAACTGGAACGTATCGTAGCGAAACTGACGGTAAAGAACACCGGAACATATCCGGAAGATTGCAGTACCCTGCAGTTGCAGCTCGATGAATATAAACAATGGGACTGGCAGACCTTTGCCGCCACCGGCAAGGTATCAAACCTGCGTATCGCTGACGTTACGAGATATGCCGGCAAAACCTCCTCTTCCCTCTTCTACTATTTCCTGGTGCCAAAGGATGGCTATACTACGGACATCACCTTCACCATGAACCGCAAGGGCAGCACCGAGCCTTACACCTCGTTTAAGCTATCGAACATCAGTTTGCAGCGCAACCATGTTACGGTAGTAAGCGGCTCTTACTATAACCACCATTCCACCATTTCGGTATCACTCAATGATGCGTGGGAGGAAGAACAGAGCGTGGTGGAGTTCTGATTTAAAGGTAAAAAAGTAAAAGGGTAAAAAGGTAAAAAGAACCTTAACCCCTTTACGTCCCCGTTCCCAGCGATTCTATCGCTGGTCCGCTATCAAAGGTACATTCGTACTTTAGTACCTTCGTACTATGGTACGAATGCACCTTTGTACTTTCGTGCACTTGCACCTTTGCACCTTAGTACTTTGGTACACATATTCTTTTACACCCTAGTACCTTTGCACTTTGGTTCATTTGCACCTCAGTACTTTCGTACTTCGGTACGTTTCCACCTTGGTACTAAAGTGCTATTATAAATACTAATAATTAAATATGATTAAAATCTAAAAAATAATAAGGTAATTATTTGTGGAAATGAATATTTTTTAGTACTTTTGCACCGTAGTACTTTGGTACTTTGGTGCAAATGCACGAAAGAACCTCAGTACCTCGGTACGTTGGTTCAAATGTACGTTGGCACTTTAGTACCATTCAGCGTTTAGAATTTAGAAATAAATATATTAGTTTACATTTAATACATCATAAAGATTATGGCAGAAAATAGATTGAAAGAAGTTCTTGCCTTTGTCAATCACAAGGGCGGTGTTGGTAAGACTACATCTGTGCAGAATTTGGCTGCAGGTTTGCGTCGTTATGGTAAGGGACACTTTGGGCAGAATATTGCGGGGAAGGAGCGTAAGCCTCGCATCCTGCTTATCGACCTTGACCCTCAGAGTTCGCTTTCCTTCCTCTTCGGATGGAGCGAAACGGCAAACAGAGGATTGCCTACCATGTATGATGCACTGGTGGAGCAGAAGCAGGTTCCTATCTATCAGGTAAGAGAAGGGGTATATCTGGCTCCAGCTTCAAAAAGATTGATTTCCATCGAGCCTTTCCTGAATCAGAGAGCTGTGCCGAGAAAAGCACTCTATAAGTTGCTGTCAAAACCGCTGGCATTGATGACTGATGACGGTGGCGATTTGGCTAGTGACGGAATTGACTGCAACGCCAGCTTTGGGGAAACCGTCTGCGATTATGCTAATATTAAAGGTATGGTGAAGATAACAGAGGCTTTCGATTTCGTCTTAATTGATTGCCCACCAGCATTATCACTGCTTACCTATAATGCGCTGACCGCAGCATCGAGTGCCGTGCTGCCTGTGCAGTTGGAACCTTTGGCAACAAAAGGTATTGCTGAAATCATCAACGCCATCAAGGAAACCCGTGAGGATCTGAATGAGGATTTGGCCGTTCGTGGCTTGCTGATGGTGATGAGTAACGACCAAACCAAGGCGACGAAGAAGTTCAAGAATTATCTCATTGAGACTTTCGGTGATTATGTGTTCGATGCCTATACCCGGAGAGATACCAAGATGGTAGAGGCGCAATCGCTGAATAAGGACATCTTCGAGTATGCGCCTTATTGCAGGGTAGGCATCGATTATGAGCAGCTTACGAAGGAGATACTTGAGAGTATGCCGGAGTAGGGGATAGTGATTAGTGATTAATGATTAAAAATTAGTAATTATGGCAGTAAAACAAAATAAGAAAGCTAAGTCTTTTGACAAAGATTTCGATGATGCGCCTATTGTTCAGGAAAACAAACTTATCCTGGAGCAAGGCAGAGAGCAGGAGCAGGAACAGAGCGTTCCTTCTTCTGGGGGCAGTAACCTGGAGCAGACAGTAGAAACAACTAAGGCAGAGACTCAGCCGGCAGCAGAGCAGCGTATCGCTCCTGCTGTCGATATTAAGCTGATGAAGAGTACGAAGACCGTAAAGCTGATACTTCCGATGGAGTATTACCTCAAGCTGGTGCAGATTAAGGCTTGTACCGACAAGAGTCTTCAAGACCTGGCAGCACAGGCCGTTATGGATTTCGTGGATAATTTCGGCAAAGAGTAGGTAAACGAAAAGTCAGATTTGCAGGTAAACAGAAAAGTGGTTTTAGGTAAAATCTCACTAAAGTCTTTTACCTTCTGAGGTACCGAAATAGTATCGAGGGGTATAGTTCTTGGTACCTAAGGGTATAGTTTTCGGTACCTAAGGGTATAGTTCTTGGTACAAAGGGTTATAGTTTTTGGTACGAACTATTGACTTCAAGAAGGTAAAATCCTACTAAAGTCTTTTACCTTCTTACTAAATCTTTTTACCGAGGGTTATAGTTCTTGGTACAAAGGGTTATAGTTTTTGGTACGAAGGGTTATAGTTCTTGGTACAAAAAGACCAAAACGGGAGGGTTATAGTTCTTGGTACAAAGGGTTATAGTTTTTGGTACGAAGGGTTATAGTTCTTGGTACATTGAAAATCTCGAAAGTATAGTGTTTATCGGGGTTTCCGCCAAATTGGAGGCCCCTATACTGATACTTATACTATTTATTATATTCGTATATAAAAGAATGAAAATATATATAAGTAATAGTTATGGCTGAAAAAATAATCGAAAAAGTGTTTGACTCTACGCAGGTGTCGTTTAAAGATCTGGAGAGACAGCCTACCGCCGAAGAGCTTTGCAGCTTGCGATGGATAAAGACTCCATGCTCCTATGCTTCACTGGGCAGTACGTTCACTCTGTTGCAGCAGGATATTATGTTGCAGGTGAGCGCCCGACTTCAACGGTGCATCAACCAATATTACGACCAGATGAGATATAAGGAAAAGGTTTTCCCTAAGTCTCCTTTCCTTTCTGAAGAACAGAAGGACGATGTACTGCATATTCAGCTCGATATGTCCGACCTGGTATCATCCCGTTCAAATTATAAGGAAATGTTTCAAGAGTATGCTGACGGAAAGGTTCCTGTGGCCGAGCAGCTAAGTGCTCTGAAGATGTATGTAAAGAAGAACAATGTGGTAGACCTCTATCCGGTGTTTGATAAGATTTCTCTTCCTAAAAAAATATGGAAGATGCAGGACGGAACCGAAAAATGGGCATATTCAGGTATCGTCGACTTGCAGATCAATCATTTTATTGCTGATTATGCTTTTGACTTGAGCAAGGGATATATACCGCACATGGCTCGCGTAGCAAAGACCAGTAAGCGAAGGGTTACACCGAGAGTTTATCTTTGGCTGATGGAGAACAAAGACCGCCCTAAGAAAAAGAAAGGCTTGGATAACCCTTTATCGGTTACTCTCGAAGAATTGAAGGATTTTCTGGGTTGTTACGAAATCAATCCGGAAACAAAAGAAAAAGTATATCAATATCCGAGATATTCCCGATTCAAGAAAGATGTTCTTGATAAGGCGAAAGCTGATTTGATAGAGCAGGCAAAGCGGAACGAGATAGATATTACCTTCGACTATACAGAGCATTATCTGAATGGCAAAAAACGAGGAAATCCTGATTATATCACCTTTGAAGTATTCTATACGCCGCTCGGCAAACTGCATAAGGCAGGAAAATATTCTGAGGGCGAGCTGTTCGATGCGAAGGCTTACGACGTTAAAAAGAATGTGCAGCCTACATCCTCCAAGATTAAGACGAAGATAGGCGAGGGTACCGACAAGTGGAAGGCATTCTGCAAGCTCGTTATAGGCGATGCTGAGAAATCACTGCTTTCCCGCATTTCCTTCATTGGCATGAAGAACGGAAGGTTCTGTGTAGAGTGCAGCGATGATGATTTTGAAATGATACGGAAGTTAGGTATCGAAGAGAAGGCGAAGGAGTTTTTCAATTGCAAAGGGTCTTTTGCTCCGGTATTCTACAGAAGTTAAAGGTAAAAAGGTAAAAAGGTAAAAAGCAAGCCGCCATCCCGTTAGACTCTTTTTACCTTTTTACCTTTTTACCTTTCTTAGTTTGTCCCCTTCATTTATTTCCCTTTTCTTACCTTTGCACCAGAAACATTAAAAGAAAAATGGAAACGTATGAAAAGGAAAGAGATTATTCAACTACTCTTGATTACAGTAGTGACGATGATGTTTACGGCATGTGCTGCCTCTCGGCGGGCGGTTAGCGATAACCACCAGGAAGTGAAGGATAGCGTATCGGCTATTCAGCAGGATAGCGTGCATCAGCAGGTAATGGTGAATGACAGCGTAGCCATTAAGGTGAGCGAGGATAAGCATACTTCTTCTTCGTCTACGGAGGCGGGCGAGTATGAAGAAACTATCCAGGAACAGATTACCGAGACCACTGATTCCTCCGGCAATAAGCAGAAGACTACCCACCGCACCACACATCGCAAGGGTAGTTATAACTGCCAGTCTTCCTACGAGGAGCGATTGCAGATGCAGCAGCAGAAAATCAATCAGATGCAGAAAACCATCGATAGCCTTGCCGTCAGTAGCCGCAATGATGTGGGCACCCATTGGGAGGCCACTGATAGCTTATTGGCTACGGAAGAAGAAAATACAGCAGAGACAAGAAAGGCTAACTGGATTCAGAAAGCCAGAAAGAACGCCCTTGCCCTGTTTCTGCTTATCGTGATAGTTCTGGTACTTACAGCAATTAATAAATATACCGACCATGGGGAAGGGAAGAAAGAAACGAAATGATTACGACCTCGTAGATAACGACGAGCAGGCAGAGGTTACGCTGCAGGATTTCGTTATCCCGGCAAAGGTAGAAGCCTTCTGCCGTCAGTACAAGGCGCTGGATCATTGGGTAGACGGTTGCGAAGTGTTTAACGATGCCCGACTTCGGGAGTACTTCAAGGCGATAGTCTGTCCGCTGGGCGACCCGCTTTCTCTTTATCTGCAGGAGTTAAGCTATCAGGGTTTCCGCATGCAGAATGATGAGAGTGGTGAGCCGGTTATCTATTGCAGGGCAGTTTAAAGGTAAAAAAGTAAAAAGGTAAAAAAGTAAAAAACGGATTTATGGAAAAAGAAAACAGACCTCACAACTATCTGAAGATAGCAGAGGAGAGTGAGACAGGCAAGAAGCTGAAGGCTTTTTTTGCTGAGTGTAGTGAAGCAAGCGAGAAGGCGAGAGCCTGGGCAGAGAAGCAGGGAGCCGATACCTACTACGAATCGCCCGAAGGCTTTGCAGGTGGTGTGGCGATGGTAGAGTTCAAAAACACGATCAGCAAGGAAGGCTGGACGAACATTCAGACTCCTACCAAGGACGGAATGCAGAGCACTTCGCTCTTTGTTCCTAATGAAAATAGTGACCTGGAGAAGGAGATGATGGCACTGCCTATCGTAAATGAAACGGCTCTTATCGCTATTCTGCAGTTCAAGCCTAAGATGGCGAAGGGCAAGGAAGGCAAGGAGGTGCAGCTTCCGTTCTCCTTTGGCAATACAACGCCTATCCTCTTCCTGCATCATGGCTTTTTCTATACCGATGTGCCTTACGAGAGCATAAGCGAGGACTGCCAGACAATCACGGAGAGGGAGTTCCTTCGCCGTAAGATGGCAGCAGTAAATGAGCATTAATCATATTTCGTTCTTTATATTTTATATATATATTTATTTCTATATTTTTATAAAAGGTTATTGGTTTAAAGTAGTTAAAGCTGAAACATTCGCAGCCAGCCGTCCGTGATGGATAGCTGGCTGTTTTCATTTATTCCTCGTTACGATGTATCTCTTCTGCCACCATGCCGTAGCTAGGCTGCTGAGATTCCAGACGGTGGGTGAGTTCGCTGATGAGCTTTTGCTGATCGCCTATCTGCTTCTGCTGTTCGGCTATAATATCAAGCATGCGGTTAAGGGTCTTCAAGCTGATGTCCGGTTCTGCGTTTGCAGCTGGCTCTGCCATCGGGGTAGGCGCAGCAGCATTCATAGGTGCAGCAGCAGCCTCCTTATCCTCTTCTCTTGTCTTGTGTCCCTTTGCGCCTCCGTTCCCAGCGTTTCCAACGCTGGTCCACCCAGGTACTACCGACTCCATCCTCTCCACATCGAGGGGATTGCGCAGCGCCCTCGTCCCCTGTTTGCGCTTCTCATCATTATCTATATATCCCCCATCCGGCTCAAACTGGTCATCTATACCAGGGCATACATACCCCGCACCGCAGCATCCTTCACTGCCTTGTTGGTCTTTATCCGCATCTACAATAAAAGCCGACAGCGGCACATGAAACGCATTGCAGAAGCGCAGCAGGGAGATGGTAGGCAGTGGAGACTTCATTCTTATCCAACTATCGAGGCACGCATTGCTCGTGGTACCCATAGCCTTCATGATTTCTCTATTGGTGATTTTGCTGTTTGCTTCCATCCATTTGTTGAGGAAGCTGTAATTGTAAAAGTACTTCATAGCTCAATTATATTTAAAAGGTGAATAACTCTAATCTGTTTATCTCGAAACTAATTAATATACGTAACCTATGTTAAATTCACTTAATTTCTGAAAGAAAATATAGGTAACATTTGGTAACTATAATTTTATTCTTTAAATTTGCACCAAAATTAAGAAATAAAATCGAAATGACAAAGGAAATTATAGAAAAAATATGTAGAAAAAACACTCCATTAGAGGTAAATGATATTTCGGTGGAGGAAAAGAAGAATTTAGCTGAGTTTTTATCAGTTAAGGGCTTCACTATTTCTACATTTTATCTCCGTTTCTTCCAGAAAGGTTTCGACTGCTGGGAGATTCAGGGCATCAACAACTGCAAAAATCAGTTTTTAGCTATACCGGAAGTAGGTAAGCTATTGGCTGAGTATGTTGAAACCGATGCGCTGGGCAACGAGATAGGTAAGAAAGGCTATCTGGCAGAACTTGCCAGGAGTGATGAGCCTGGTGTGTTCTACACCTGTCTGAAGAAAGCCAACAATGGCCTCTGCATGAAGTTCTTTGCCTTTATGGAGGAGCGGGGCATGAGTCGTACCACCATCATCAAGCGTTTCACCGCTGACGACTGGAAGCCATGGGAGAAGGAAGGAATCAGAACGCTTTTAGAAGCGTTCAATGTTGAATGTTAAGCCAAGAAATCATAACTACATATATGATAGATGTAACCGTTGATTTAGAAACCTGTTCGCTTTCGCCCACCGCTGCCGTGATGAGTATCGGCGCGGTGGCGTGGAAGCGCTACGGTAAAGAATCACCATTCTTTGAGGATGGTGATGGTGTGTTAAGAAACTCTACATTCTCTGCTCACATTGACCTGAGGAGCATGTTCCTGAATGGCTTCACCTTCGATCAATCGACGGCAGACTGGTGGAGCAAACAGAGCGATGATGCAAAAGCTGCCTTGCTCGGCAATGACAGCGACGAGGCACCCTGCCAGCCAATAGATGTGGTCGTGAACGACCTGTTCGGATGGATAGCCTATATTAAAAAGAAGCTCGGTGATGAAGAACTTTGCCTTTGGGCGCAGGGTACTGACTTCGATGTGGCGATCTTGAGATATATCTGCTACAAGCTGTGCATCAAGTTCCAGATTAAGCATACCCAACTGAGAGATCATCGCACGCTTTATCTTGAGCTTGCGAGAATCATCTGGGATGCAGCCGAGCCAAACGAGGAGCCTTTTGACCTAGACAAGGCTTATGCCCTGACTACGGACTATAAGGACATCACCGATGAAGGAGCTGCTCATGATCCGATTTTCGACTGCAAGCGAAGTATTTACTCCACCTGGCAGATGATGAAAAAGATAAGAGAAGGCTATGCCAAGACTGTTTGATTTGCCCTATATCCCTAACCGAAATGGCATACAGAAGAGGCATAGGAACCTATCACGATACAGAATGCTGCATCGCTTCGCCTATACCGAGACGATGAGCGGACTGAAGGATGATATTCCGACCCTTCTCTTCTATGCGCCCTTTGCCCTGCTGAAAGATACCTGCGAGTATCTGTGCAGGATGATGACGGGCAGCGTGGAAGATATGATTATCACGCCTTCACACAGTTGCCGCCGCAAGAACGGCAAGATCTATTGGAGGCAGGAGGTGCAGATTATCGGTCTAGATACCGAATTTCTCACGATGGAAAGTCTCTCGCAGATGATAGTACACCGCATGGAAACCATCTGTAACTGCAAGATAAGGTATTATCGCCTGGAAACATTTCTGAATTTATAAAACATAAAGATATGAAGAAATAAAAGATATTACTTCGGTACGATATACACTTCGTTTCCGATTTTTATTTTGTTAGACAACCGAGCCATCGGTTAAAATGGCAGGAAGACCGGACGGGCGATAGGTGGACGCTGAAAAGCTTCACTGATAAGTTGATACCCCCCACCGCAGTCTCGGAACGATAAGTAAAGAGTCTGATTAAAAAGCCTGAGGAATACCTATCGATGCGGTAAGCGGGGCATCCTCGAAATTTGGCGGTATCGCCCCGAAGGTCTTCTTTCTTTGACAATATGATATAAAGAGAATAGGGGAGGCATTCTGGAAACGCTCTTATGCAAGGGTAGTGGGAGTCAGTAATGCCCCACGACTACGCTGTACACTGCATCTTTGCCTGTGCTAAGGAGAGACGTGATTAGCGTTATGCCGCGTCTTGGCACTTGGAATATTCAGCCTGCGAGTACCACAGATTTACAAATGCTCCGACCGCTCGCCCGAATATAAGCCGGCAAAAGGTGTAAACGCTTGAAGTTTTGCCTACCCTTCGTGCCTTCGTTCCCAGCGATTCTATCACTGGTCAATGGTCAAAAGCGGTGCCTTCCCTTCTCTTCTCTTTTAACTCTATAAATACTCTTACTGTAAGATATGTTATTCCACCCGATATTAAACCAGATTGCCAACCTTGACATGGCTTTCCTCGTAAAACCTGCCGATGAGCAGCGCATCGAGGGACAGACAGCCTTTTTCTGCCCCCTCTGCCAGAAGGAAGAGGCAGACGATGGCGATCAGGGCAAGGCAAAGCAGACTCCTCACCTCATTATATACAACAATGAGCGAGGCGGTATGTATAACGGTGTAGGAGTGGAAGACAATTCCAAGGCAGAGCATGGTGCCCTGCGCTGGATGTGTACCAAGACCGGCAAGTATGGCTATGGAGCCTTAGAGCTTTATGCTGCCATGCGCAAACTGCCGATGCACGGAGCCAGTCTGCTGCGTCTTTGCCATGACCTCATCGTGAGGGTATATGGCGACAACGAGAAGACGAGAGCCAAATGGCCGATGCTCTTTGCAAAAATGGACTACCGTACCATCGCTCCACAAACTATAGAGACGTTCTCTTTTATGCCAAAAACAGATTTTAATCCCCAGGAGCTTGCAGCCCTGGGTTGCGAAGTCACATCTGTAAAAGGCATTCCGCAGTACGGCTTCGGAAAGGACTTCAATACCAAGATGTTGAACGAAGATTTCCGCATCTATGCCGTGGACCAGGTAACGCTGCCTAACGTAGTGAGAAACGGACAACTGGTAAGTGAAGTGATTTACGGCACACCCTGGAACCCTCTCTTCGTCTGCTTTGCTACAGACGTGATAGCGCCACAAGGCAGTTGCGGCTGCTTCTTCCGTCCAGCCATACAGCAAGACCCTATCGTCTTCTCCACCTGTGAGGAGCATAGCGTAAGAAAGGTGAGCAAATGGCTGATGGGGGACCCGGTGTTTGTTCATGCAGCCGAAAACAGAACGGCTGAAAATACCGCCGTTTATGCGGCTATCAAGAAATATCAGCCTGATGAGGTCTATACAGAAGAAAAAGAAATATGGGTAGAGAATCTGGATAAGTATTACCAGCCGAAAGGAACATTCCACACCGAAAAGGTGGATATTCCGATCAATGAAATCAAGGCGCAGAACATCGTGTTCTGCCGAACACCCGAAGACGCATTGAGCGTATATTACGCTATGCAATCCTTACGGAAGGATAAGGCTGGCGACAAGTTCTTTGAAAAGAATAGCTGGTTTCACGTAGCCTTCTCTATAGGTAGAGGTAACTTCTGGTATATAGAAAGAGGGGAGTGGAGACAGGAAAAGCTGGATTTCAGCGGCGTGCAATATCAGAAAATGAAGCGATTTGCCGAAAGGGTTATTATGATCTATCCAAATGATATTACATCGCAGCGCAACTGCGGTGCCATCGCCACCAAATTCAGTGATATTTGTTATGCCATGCTGCCTGAGTCTTTCCGTGTGCGCTATAACCAGCGCTGGCAATGGCTCTATGGTTGCACACCGAGGAGCGTAAGAGATTACATGCTCACGTATCGTATGTCTGATGAAGACAATTTCCGGTTCGACCATGATATTCGTCTGCCATTATTCTCCAAGCTTCGGGGAGCCAAGAACACCGACCCCTTCGATATAGAATATCCGAGAGACCCCCGCAGTGGCAAGCAAAAACCTTGCACCTGTAAGATTTCGCCTACTAAGGTGTGGCTTTTTATGACGAGTCACGGATATTACCGCAAAATCGACCCAGAAAGCAATGACCTCGTAGGTCAGTTTATCCACCTCGACCGATGCTTTGTCGAATACATCGACGGAAAGAGCATCATACAGGCAACAAAGGAAAAACTCTTGGAGTTTTGCGAACAGAGTTGGAGACATAACGAGCAGGAACAGAAGTTGATGAGCGATTGCGCCAATCTGATAGACAAGAATTTCTCAGAGAAATCTGCCGGAGGATTGCAGAGTATCGTCATCGATTTTACGGAAGGTTACAGCGAGAATGTAGAATATTTCTATTTCCGCAACGTGGCATTGAAGATAACACCGGAGTATATCACTCCTATCAGTTACGACCAGTGCAACTTTTTCATCCCTGCCACTGCCCGAAAGCCATACGACTTCACCATGCGTCATTTCGACCCGCCGTTCATCATCAAGCAAAGTGATGAATATACCCGTAGGGAAAACGAGATAGTGCAGAAGGAAGCGCAGAAGAATGAGGACGGTTCGCCAGTATTCAGCATCTTTGAAATCAGTCAGATGAAAAACGACCTGCGAGAGTGGGGTACCGTTTACCGATGGGATGTTGACTGGCGAGGTAAGAAAGATAGAGAATTGTGGCCTATGCTCCGTATTCTGCGAGGTTGCTCCAATGTGCTTTGGCAGGAGGAGATTGAAGCAGATAGAAGCAAGCATGAGCTATCGGAAGAAGACAAGGCAATCATCAATGCCCATTTCGTAAATATGATTTCTGGTATAGGTAGGGTATGTTACAGAGATTTGTCGGGTACTGACAGCCAAAGCATCCCCTATCTGCTGGAAGATCAGATTGAAGACGAGAAGCAGGCTTCGGGTGGTTCTGGAAAATCCATGGTAGTGCGTGTGTTCGTAGGTTCGGCAGTCAATGTACTGAACATCGATATGAAGCGATTCATCACCACTGCCGATGCCCGTTTCAGTCTAGGAGAGATACAGCATAATCCAGGTATGTATCGAACGATACATTGGGAGGACCGCCCGAAATCTTTTCCGATGGATTACTTCTATGTGATGGCAACAACCGGTGTTACGCTGGAGTGTAAGGGAACGGATATTAAAACGCTCAGTCTGAAGGATTCACCTCTTCATATCGTATCATCCAATTTCCCCTATGATGGTGGAGTAGATTCTACAGCAGGACGTTTCCCACAGATAGCATTCTCCAACCGCTTTGCCCGAGAGAATACGCTGAAGCGCAAGATGGCTCGTTCGCCTGGTGATATATTGAAGGGTTTTAATCCTGACCCAGAAAAGTTACCCGATATAGCGAGAAATCAGGCTATCTACATCACGGCACTAGCCGTGCAGTTCATGATGCGCTATCACGTAGTAAGCAAGGCTCCTCAGCTGAACCTGCGAAGACGTAATATGATTTCGGAGATTACGGAGAGCTGTGTGCGCTACTTCGAATTCTTCTTCTCAAGGGAAGAAGTTTACGGAGTCCCAATCTGCGCAGATGAAATGTTCAATGAGTTTATCCGTGATTGGGCTGATGCCAGTGAGGGTAAGAGCAAGGAGTATAGCCGAGCCATCTTCAAGAAGAAAATTCATAAGTATTGTGAATCGGCGAATATCAAGTGCAACCCAGAACATCTCTTCGAAAACGTGAGCGACAAGCAACGCAACTGCTTCAAGATGAAGGCATGGGTAACGCAGGAGTACTTCGTAGGCAGGGAGTGGGAGAATGATAACACGATAGAACCGAAGTTCATCCGTTACATTCAAACCTCTAAGCATGTGTTCTTCTTCTATCGGCCAGGCAGAGATACCATCCCTACCGATTATGCCGAACTGAAGCGCATAGCCAAGGAGTTTGCCGAAGCCCCAGACCCATTACCATACCGTGATGATGATGGCAACATCGTGCAGCTCACGCAGGAAGAGGAAGACCGCTGGAATGCCTATCAGAAGCGCAAGCAGGGCAGGTTCGCGTCTGCACAGAATGCGCAGAACAGCAGCACCGAAGCTACGGTAGATAGCATAGATAAAGATACCCTGCCTTTTTAAAGGTAAAAGGGTAAAAAGGTAAAAAGAACCTTAACTCCTTTGCGTCTCCGTTCCCAGCGATTCTATCGGTCATCTTTAAGTTAAAGCAAAAATGGCAAAGAAAGAAGAAACAAAGAAATCGAATTTTTATAGAATATAATAAGTATATGGCAAGTTTTTCCGGTAATATTGACCTTCTCTCCCTGAACGGAGCGAAGGTTCTGATTGGTCTCGACGAGAAGAATGCACAACGTCCTTACGTTTGCATTCCGTTAGATGTGAACGAGATTAGAGTAGAGGCATCTAAAAATGATGCAAGTAAGCAGGTGGCTAAGATGAGAGTTATCATCGACCCTTTCAATGACGCGTATAAGAATAAGATACGTCAGAGCAACGCCGAGCGTGGAGACACCAACAAGAGTGTGCCTACCCACGAGATGAAGATTTCTTATTCGGTTGATTACGTCAAGGCTGTAGCCCAGAGATTCCCAAAGCTCGTAGAGCAGGTGAAGGAAGCTGGAAAAGAAAAAGACCCTGACATTGTGAACCAGGACTTCAACGATGAAAATAGCCACCTCTTTAAGGCTATCCGTACCCGCATGAATAAGCGAATCGCCTCTCTCTTCCAGCCGCAGTTAACTGCTAATCAGCAGCCATATCCGCAGCAAGCCTATGGCTCTGCAGGAAACGCCACAGCCTATGTTCCGCCAGCTGACGGTCAGGGCTACCCAGATATGCCGAACGAAGACGATCTGCCGTTCTAAACTCCGTTCCCAGCGATTCCATCGCTGGTCCGTAATAACACAAATAAAGAATAAATAAAAATGAAAATACAAGCTCAATCATCTATATTGCTTCGCCAGGCTCTGCAGAAAGCAGCGAAGTGTATTGACAGCAAGTCAACCATCGTAGCACTCAGCAATGTGCTCCTTATCCAGCGTAAGGAGGATGGTAAGTTTTTCTTTGTATCCGGAACTACTGATTCGGAACTCATTATCCCTGCGCCTCTCAGTATCGTAGATGGCAGCTTCAAGGAAGATGTAGTTCTGCCTATCGGCAACCTGCTTTCGCTCCTCTCTACGCTCCCTGATTGTGTGATTACCATCGATCTCTCGCAGGATAAGGAGAACAATATGAATATCGAGTATTGCACGGGCGATGGCGATAAGGTAAAGAAGGGTAACGTCAGTCTGGTTTATTTCAGCGCAGAGGATTTCCCTCGTGCGCAGCAGCCTGCTCATGCTGATATTCATATCTCCCTTCCGATGGCAACCTTCAGCAATGTACTCTCTCATGCCGGTAAGTTCGTATCCGATTCCGAGCTTCGCCCAGTGATGAAATGCCTCTGCATCGATGTAGCCGAGGACCGAAGTGATGTGACTTTTGTGGCATCGGATGGCCACCGACTCATAAAACTGATTCATACCAACAATCCGGAGACTGGCGGCAGCGATTTCTTCCGTGAGGGTACACCAGGTACGATTCTCGTACATAACGCCTACTTCAAAACCCTTTCCGTTTTCGAGGATTGTGAGGACATCGATATTGAGGCAAACGAAACCATGGTGCGCTTTACTTCGGGCGATATTACCTTCATCTGTAAGAAGGTGTCAGGCCAGTATCCTAACTACAACTCGGTTATCCCAAAGAATAACCCTTATAAGGTGGTAGTTGACAAACGTGAGTTGGCAAATGTTGTAAAACGTGTGGCTCTGTTTGCAAGTGAAAGCAGCAACATGATTGTGCTCAATAGGGAAGGTATGTTCCTCGATGTGGCAGCGCGAGACCTCGACTTCAATATGGAAGCCAACGACCAGGTAATTATCACGGATAGTACTTGTCCGGAAGACCATCGCATCGCTTTCAAGGCAAGCAGTCTGCTCGACTCACTGGCACCTATCCCTAGCGATACCATCTGTCTGCATCTGGGCGCCCCGAGCCGCGCTGGTGTCATCACAGCCAATGAGTCATCACCACGAGCATTGACGCTGCTCATGCCGATGATTATTGAAGAATAAACTTACATCGAACGAATAAGATAGAGATAAGATTATGGACGATACTTTGCTCTTTATCCCCCCTTGTTGCGTGGATAAAAAACTGCCCAAAGCCGTGATGCAAGCACCACGGCGGGCATTGAGCTTTTTTACTCACGGCGATGTGCTGGTAGATAAATTCTTCCACGCCATAGGCTATATGGTAGATACAACGCCCAACCGCACAACGAAAAAACATTTCTGCGTGATGGTGCTGGCGATGACCGTAAGCAGAACATCTGCCACTGGCTATATCATCAACTATCTGCAAACGTGTTTTGAGCGAGGTTGGATTACCCACCTGGTGTTCTCTACAGATAAGAATGTGGAAGACTGGATTGATATTCACCTGCAGGAGTGGAAGGATAGAATCTTATATGTGAGTCATAAGGACGTAACCGCACAGACTTCTCACATGGTGCTCTATAACGAGGAAAAGGCTTTTACCGTAGCTGGTCCGATGCTCGATACGCCAACGGGCAAGCTCTCGTATTATTCGATGGTGCTCTATCCTAACTATTCGGCATGTGATGATGCTTGCGACTGGTCAAACCCATTGAGAAACATCTGTTTTCCTGATGCTTTGCGCCATCGCCAGAAGATAAAAAAGGATAAGCTGAAGGTAAAAGATGCTATTCTCAACCGTTTTCTGAGCACCGATTTCCCGCCTTATGCAGAAGATGCAGCGCAGGAGAGTCATCACGATTATCACGACTTCGGGAGCATGATGTAAGCATTCATAAACTAATGGAAAAGAGTTATGGCAAAATATCATCAGTCTTATCAGAACCTTCGTCAGTTCTGTGAGAAGTGGCAGTGGATAGACCCACGTAGCGGACAGCAGGTAACTGGCTATATTCATCCGCAGACAGCGAGAAACGTAAAGCGCAAATCGTTCTACATCAAGTTCCTCACCAAGACCGGGCATGTAGATGAAGGTGAATGCGTCTGTCTGAAGGTAGATGTTCTGCGCCATCAGAGAAAAGTGCAGTTCGTAAACAGCGGAGAAATCCGCGTGGTGAACGATATTCTTGTGCTCGAAGTAGACGGCACCAGGTTCATCACCCATTAATGATAATTCATGTTTTAAGATTCAATATAGTTTATCGAAGATTTTTAAAGCTCTAACTGTTAAATTATTGAATTTGTGTAGATGTTTCATAGCATGATGAGCCTTTGGCGAAAGGCTGATTCTGTATAACTACAAGCAAAAGCAATGTAGGGTTGTCTATTCACATTTCCCTACACCTCCCCGGTGCGTGAGCATAGGGCGCTTTTTAAACAGGAATATTCATCTTTAAACAATATATAGATTATGGTAGAAATTCCCATTTTAGTAAGAATCGCTCTCATCCTGATAGGGGCAGTTCTCGTAGCCTTCATCTTAAAAAGGCTCAAGCGAAAAAAGGCAGTAAATGCGTTAAAAGATTTAAGCGGATTTACTTCTTTGCTCAATGATTGGGAGCGTTCCGGTCTATTCCATTGGCAGGTGAAGGGTAAGACTCTTTTGCTGGAGCAGAGCCTCGCAATCTCCATCATGTCGTTGGGACCTGAAAAATTCAAGAAGTTTCTCAATCTCTTAGCGCAGTTTAAGAATGCAGAGTTGATAGGCAATGCCTACGAACAGCAGCGCATAGACCTGGAGACCGCAGCAGTGAGGGATGCGCAGGAGAAAACGTCCATTAAGCTGACTGATGCTGATATTCAGCGCATCCGTCTGAATGCTAGAGAGAATATTCAGCACATCGATATGAAGAGTATCCTCGATGCAATCAATGAGTTTGACATCATGATCATCCGCAGCAGTGCTATTTCTTCTGCTGATGCTACCCAGGAAGGTGGCGAGCTTGTAGCCGTTGGTCACTTCGATGGTAAAAAGGTGGAAATGGCGATGTGGGATGAAATCAAGAACGATTTAAATGCTGAAAAATAAGATATGAATATCAAAATATTAAAAGAAGGCGACCGCTATCACGTCTATATAGGCGATAAGGATTTGTGGCTATCAAGAATGGAACTGGTAGAACTTCGCCATAGTATCAATTCTATCCCATTATAGAATAATTAGTATATGAAAACAATCGTGATAGCCAAGGAGGCTTGGCTGTGCAGTCAACTCAGCATAGCCAAATATTCCGGAGGCATTGATATATCAGATGAGGAAAATGGCAAACGCCATTTCCTGGTAGTAGATGGGAAAGGTCAGCCTTACCAAGGTAGACTATCCCCTAGAGAACCTGCCGATTTGGTGGATAAGGAGTTTCTTCCTTTCTACCGCAAACTTGGCAGAGATAAGTTTATTTCCATCGTATCGATGGAACCTCTCGCCTCCCGCAAGGGACTGAAACAGATACTATCTGCTGCAGTTCAGGAAAAGAAAGCGGAAAAGACAGCAAAAGAAGAGGAAATGAAGGTATGCCAGCATTCCCTCTTCGACTAAGAAAAGTTTTATAATACATTAAAGATTAGTAAAGATATGAGAACATTAGAAGAATTTCAGAAAGAAGTCCTTGCGCCTTTGCGTGAGGAGAGAGACAAAAAGCAAGAAGAGGCTTTGAAAATCAAAACCAAGGCTGGGAAAAAATTTATGAAGTGCAAGAAGGACATCATGGAGAAAGAAAGTGAGTTTAAGGCGCATCAGAAATCCTGCCTGAAAGAGTTTTTAGGCAAGCAAACTCTGGAAAAGAAATCTTTCTTCGTCTTGATGGATGCCGAGCGTACCGATGCGCATGCTCAATATCAGAAAGCTTCCCACGATAGTAAGGTAGCCAACCGCAGAGCCAATGAGGAGTATATGGATAAGTTAGGTCTCGCTTTTGCTGAGTACAATAAGGAGCGAGTAACCAATGGCGATTGTCCGGTCTTCTATGACAATCGACGTGGCACCGTAGAAGAGCGCAAGGCTGGTTATCAGGAGGACGGTTGGCCAGAAGAACCGGAACCGGAGGCAGAATCATGAGTTTCGGGAACACGAAAACTCCTCGCAAGCCAACCGGCGAGGCGAAGTACCAGATACCGATGAGGGCAACACCCGAAAGCAATGGTGTGAAAACCTATGTGCTCGAAGGTGATCTGAAGAAGAAGTTTATTAAACTCTTCCCCAAAAACTCCAACCGCAGAATGATGGAATGGTTCGGTATCTCCTTTTCTACTGTCCAAAGGTTTAAAAATGAACTCGGACTGAAAAAGGATATGAAAGCTATACGCCGTCAGCAGATAATGGACGTTAAGAAAACCTGTGAGGAGAACGGCTATTATGATTCCCTTCGAGGTAAACCGGTAAGCGAAGCCTGCAAAGAAGGTAGCCGCCGATTGCGTGCTTCAGGCTTTTGCCCGATGAGGGCACTCAAGAAGAAAAATCCCCGTCGATTCAAAGCTGTCATTCGCCGTAGGGCAGAAGCTCGCAAGGAACTCTGGCGGAAGGAGCGTTTGCGTGAAGAATATGGGCTGGATTGCAAAACCAAATTACGTCTGTCACAGCGACCAATCACCTCTTCTGCCGCATCATTCAAGTTCTTGATGATTCATAAGCGCAACTACTTCGCCGTTCCCGGCCATACCTGGTGGATAGCCTACGATAGTGAAACCGACCGTTCGGAGCGCAGCGAGGCTACCGCCCGAAAGCATGGCTTTGAGATTATCGAAGGAGAGGACGATGATTCGCCTGATACTTCAAAGTAATAATAAACAATAAACAACGATTCTAAAACTGAATCTGTATGATCAATAAACAGCAAAACATACTTCGAGCTTTATTGAAGAAGTATAAGTTTAAAAGCGTGAGCAATATGGTTCGCCAGGCTCTCGGTATCAACTACGAGAACTTCCTTCAGAAGACAGAACCTCTCTACGTTATCCCCCGCATAGCCTCCTGTTATGCCGATGAGAACGATAAGAATACCCTGATGGGTGTAGTATATAAGGAATGGCTCAAGGACGTAGTAGAAAAAGCCTGGGTGAAACCGCTCAATGCTTACATCGACGAATACGGCGAGCGCATCGTGCTTTCTGCTATCTACTATCTCATCGACAACGGTCTGTGGGAAGTGTACGAAGGTCGCCTTGCACTCGATGCCCAGGAAGATAATTACTACGATAAGCTGGGAGATATGCCTTCCGCTATCGAGTTTGTTCAGGAGCAGCAAGCCGAGGAGAAGAAGGAAGAAGAAAAGAAAGCCGCCGAGGAAGCCGCCGCAAAGAAAGAAACTGCCCAGCAGCAAGCCGCCGCCTCTTCACGTCTCCATCTCGCTCCCGTTCCCAGCGATTCTATCGCTGGTCAGAAAGAAGCCTCCCCAGGCTATACCCTCACCGCCGAGGAAGCTGTAACCCTCATCGGTACCACTTCCGAAACCTGCACTCAGTTAAAGCAGAACATAGAGCGCCTGTTCGATTTCATCCATACCGCCACCGATACGGATGCCCTTCGCCAGAAACTATCCGATCTGCAACATCAGATGGAGGATATGAAAGCACAGCACCAAGATGAAATCGCAGCTTTGCGAAAAGAAGCCGATGAAGCCAATTCCACCATGCTCAAAGCCAGTGACTATATCGCCAAGCAGAAACAGGAGGCTAAGGAGGCTCAAAAGCAATATGATGAGCTGAATGCCAAATACAAGAAGGCTCTCGATGAGCGCGATGATGCCGACAAGGAGTTGGAAACCTACAAGAAAATACTCGAAGAGGAAGCCACCCGCGAACAGCTTCCTAAGAAGAAGGTTATCCCATATAGCGTGCTCGATGCCGTTCCACTTCTTGGCAAGGGTGTAATGACCGGTCTGGTACCCGTCCTCGCAAAGTACAACATCGTGGTAGATTACAATAAGTAGAAAGGCGTATGGATCATAGAATAATTGATATTCAGCTGCCATTACCGAAAGGAAACGATAAAGACCCTATCACTTTGGCACCTACCTTCTATAGAGGAGGAAACGCAGATGATACGGCATATTTAAAATTCAACAATGCCGTTAAGCGTATGTCAGAGCCTAGAGAGGTGGAGCGTACAGAAGTTGATGTGGAGTTCGTAATTCGCAATGATGCTGGCAGTCTTTATGCCGTGGTGTATCATTATGCTGATGGTAGGGTAGAGGCTGATATGCTGGTTAAGGCAAAAAACGGCTACTGGTCATTTTATTGTTCAAGAATGCGTTTCCACCCCAACTTTCCGAACGTTTATCTTCCGTCGATATGGGGATATAAACGTCTTACTGAATTGCAGATAGCACAAGAGCTTGCTCTGGCTGCTGTAAACGTAAGCAAGCTGATTCCTTTCGGTAATTATGCCTTAACGGTATATCCTGGAGGCATTAATGTCGTCAGATGTAACTTTAAGGATGGTGAGCTGTTTGCTGTCGAGAATATTGATTTTATTGCGTATGAGGATTTCGAGCGTGATGAGATTAAGGATTTCTATCCCGGAGTGCTCAAACGATATGTATTCAATCAGGGCATGGATATTGAATGTTTCCCCGAAGAACTGACAAAGAAAATCATAGAGGATAGCATTGAGAGTTTGAAACGGAAGTATGGTAAATAAAAAAGATAAAGACTATGGCAAATCTACAGGAGTTATGCAGATAGTAAGCATTCACGACCTGCAGCATTTCCTCCGTCTTTGCGGTTGCGAGGAACTGAAGGTCCATCAGTCTTTATTAGAAGATTAAGTAAAAACAAAACGATATGGATAAAACAAAGTTAAAGAAACTCTTTCATGAGTTGAAAGCAACGACCTCAGATGTGATATTTACACTCTTTATGTTTAGCATGCTCTATCTGCTTATTCATGCGCTCATTACCGATTACAGAGAAGGCGACCGGATAAAAGGCAGCAGTATCACCGTAACATCAAAAGGTCACGAGTATATTATCTTTGAGACCGCCAGAGGCTACACCTGCTGCATTCATTCAGCCTCCTGCTCCTGCCAAGTCAAAAAGCAAAAGAGCGCCCCCGTTCCCAGCGATTCTATCGCTGGTCCTAAGAAGAATCATTTAAAGTAATAGCACTATGCACATATTTAAATTAAAAGAAGGTTCTAAGTCTTTGGAGTTGGTGAAGGACGTGATAGATAAGGAGCGAAAGCAAAGCGCAGAGTATTGTGGTCGCATCCGCAGGGCGGTACCCTTCCAGTTAACCCGAGTCATTGCCTCTTATGTAAACTCAACCTTTTCCCGAAAGTTGGAAATCTACGAGTTTGTTGTTACTCCCGAGGAGTACGAAACATTGGATAAGGAAGTCTGGAGCAAGACTTATCATGATGATAATCAGCTTTGGATAACTCCTAATCTGAATAATGAAGAGGGTAGGGCTATTAAAAAAGTGATGTCTTCATATCCTCCAGTTACCAATCACGATGATATTCTGAAGAAGTTAGGGCTGCGTGCCATCGTTTCCTGCATCCCTTTCCGTCCTACTAATCTTTTCACCCATGATGGTAAGTATTATTTCGTCCTTACCGATGATTTGGTTATCAAGGATAATGGTAACAACGATGATTTGGAATTGATAACTGAGGAGGATGCCAAGCGCCTCATCGGTTTCAAGGATGAGCAGGTATATTATAGCAAATAGCGCATGACAAATAAAGCCTTTTTTGATTCGTATCGGGGGAAGCCAGCCCTTTATAAGGGAAAGGATATTGGCGCATACGTAGCAGGGTATGTCGGTGAGAAGTATATCATCTTAGGGTTTCACGATTATACAGGCTGCATCCTGAGATTTACGGCAAGAGTAAATAAAACGCTCGACGGAGTATACACCTCATACCGATTCGCTAAATTGAAGTATGTAGAGGTAGTAAGTTAAAAAGAAATAGTAGTATGAAGATAAAAATTGTTTCGTTATATTTTCCCAGTTTCTTTAACGGGGATAGACTCTCTGCTTTTGCAGATAAAATGAAGTTTTTTCATCATGTATAAAAAGCATTGGTGGCAGAGATATAAATATATGAAAGATATGTTTAGCCGCCCCATGAAGTTTGACAGCCAAGAGGCAGCCGAAGAGTATCTGAAAAAGAATGGTATCGATTATAAAGGTAAATAGCTTATGGCAAAGAAAGAAGAATCAAAGAAAGAACCGACAGAAGAATATGCTGGTTTAGGTAAAGAAGTCTTCGTCTTTAAGAAAGAAGATTTCGATAATCCTTCCCTGTGGCACAAAATTTCTATAGTTGATGACAGTACAGTCTCTGACTTCGGTAATTGGATCGTAGGGGAGGAAGTGAGCGAGGAAAAACCTCGCAGTTTCATTGTGCCCCTCACGTTGGTAGATGAAGAGGAAGCGCACTACGAAGCTCAGATGTTGGCGAGAACGGTATTACCGGTATTCAGCAAGTCTATGATGCCTGTCACGCTTCCTGATACCCCATTCCAACTGCGTGATAGCTACACTAAGCTATACCGGAACCCTCATAATTTCTTCTATTCAGCAATGGGAAACATCTATTCTTCTTTCTTCCGAAAGAAATCAGAAGAAGAACAGTTGTTCGAAAAGCTGGAAACAGCGCTGAATTTGGGTAATTTACGAAGTATACGCTTCCGTTCCCAGCTATTCCATCACTGGTTAAAAAGTAAGTAATATGGCAGAAAAGAAAATACTCACCATTCATCTTACTGATGAGTGGTACCAGAAGATAGCTAGCGGAGAGAAGACAGAGGAGTATCGGGAATGCTCTGTATACTGGACGATTCGTCTGTTAAGAAAGGATATACCGAATAGGCCAAACGTGATAGCTGGTGTAGCCAAATATCATCGTGCTTCCGATAGAGGCCTTTTCGTGCAAGGTTATCTCACCGGAGGTCTCAAGCACACTTCGGACAGTCCGGAAGATAGAACTTACCGCAAGGAGGTATTAGAGCCTTTCACACACGTTCATTTTCTCCTCGGCTATCCGAAAGATAACCAACCGTATATCGAGAAGGAAATCGACGAGATAACGGTAGATAAACCAAAGAAGGGCATGTGCCCCGATGCGTGGCTAAAAAAGAATATGTTCGTAATCAGATTCAAATAATTCATAAAAAGGTTTGATTAATATGGAAAAGGAAGAAGTAAGAAGTTTACATCAGTATATCAAAACGTTTCAATCTACAATGAAGAAAGAAACGATACCGCAAGATATAAAGTTTACCTTAAAGGATACTCTTTTTGCTCTTCACGAAAGCAAAGCATGTAATTTGATAGAAATATGTATAGGCTTTACGGGTGGGCAGGTAGTCTTTGATAATGATGTTGTTGGAAGTGTAATATCCTGTGAGTATACTGGTGATACAATAGACATTCCGGAGGACAAAACGTTTGATAAGTCTTCTATGGTTATACGTGTATATAAACGTAAAGCGGATGAACAGACATTGATCCCCGTGTCAGCTGTAAACTTCATTAAAGTTAGACAGACGAACGACATTAACTGGAGACACGAGTGGGAGCAGTTAAGCCAAGAGAATAAGGATTTGTTGTCAGATTACTATCAGAAAATTGGTAGAGAATATTACTTACAGAATCAAAAGTAGCTTATGGCAAAGAAAGAAAAGAAATGTTGTGGTAACTGCTACTGGTTCGACAATGAGGATGCCTATGGCCATGGCTGGTGCATTAACAATCAAGAAGAAACATCATGCGATTTAGTTTGCGATAATCATATTTTCAGTTAAGCGTATGACACTTGTGCAATGTTTAGATTTACAGCTCATACTTCTTGCGATATTCGTAATATCCCTTATCGTGTTGATGGATCAGGTAGCTGAGTATTTTTACTTTAAAAAGGATAGTAGTATGAAGATAAAAATTATTTCGGTTCGTTTCCCCAAATTCTTTAATGGGGAGAAACTTCCGAGTTTTACGGATGAAGTGAAGTACTTCATTAAGTATAAAAAACATTGGTGGCAGAGATACAGGTATCTGAATGATCGTTTCAATCGCCCTATGAAGTTTGACAGCTTTGATGCAGTAAAAGAGTTCCTTAAAAAGAAAGGTATAGATTATGGAAGCTGAACTTATAAGATTTAAAGCAAAAAGCATCGATGAAAGGGATTTGCTTTTCCCTCCTGGAAGTTGGGTTTTTGGTAATTTCAATCGTAGTACTAATAATCGGTACTATATTTCTCATCCACTGGCAATGAATGACGATTTGGAACCGATTTGCTATTCTGTTACAGATGTTGACCCAAAGACCGTCTGTATGTTTACCGGCTTCGGCGACAAGCATGTTAAATTGATTTTTGAAGGAGATATTCTTGAGCATACACAGAGCCATGCCCGATTTACGGTAATGTTTGATCGCGGCGCATTCTTCATTCGCAGAAACGGTACAGAGAACGCGGATATATACCTGTTCGAGCTTTCAGAAATAGATAGCTGCCTCCTTCTTTTCGAGGTTGTCGGCAATAAGTTCGATACAGACGATAGTCTGGAAAGCATTTATAACCCCAAGAAGCAATAGCAGTATGTACGATGAAGTAGATCAGTTTTGCGGTAACTGTTATTGGTACGATGTTGATGATGATCATCGTGCCCCCGCATGGTGTATTAAACATAATGACAAAACATCATGTTTTAATGTTTGTAAAGATCATAAATTTTAATTAGCGTATAGAAACAAATGTTAGATATTAATTATCCTCAGAGTATTTATAAACGTCCGGAACCAATGGAAATGATGATTCCTACTCCGAAAGATTTCGGGCAGAATTTGCAGAATATAAAACGTAATAGGAGAAGAAAGAAATGACGTTAGAGTTATCGACGGAGGAAAAGATCATCGTAACCATGCTTTGGGTATTTGTGATATTCTTTCTGGTGTTGTTTTCCGGAATATTTGAAGGTGGGCATGAGCCTATAAAGCCGTCGAATATCCCGCCACCGCCGCCTCCATCTCGCCCTCGTCCTCTGCTATTCCGTCGCAGATTAAGAGTAAGAACTAAAAAACGAAAAAGATATGTTGTACGAAGCAAAACAAAGAACAAAGACTTACGAATACATTAAAGGTATTCTCGAAGCTGAAGAGAAAGAGTATCAGGCTTACATGAAAAGAGTAGATGAAGCCGTAGGCTTCGAGTTTGAAAAGTGGCAAGGTTATCAGCCTAACCGCAGTCTGCGGCGAGAGTATAAGATAACTGCTATCTGGGTACCATCTGAGCGATATGAAACGCTGGATAAGAAGGTATGGAAGAAACGTGATGGCAAGATGCTGGAGGATGGCTATTATGTAGCCGTAGCACCTAACAAGCGATACAAGCAGGGTAAGGCTATCGCTGCTGCACTTGCCTCCTACAAAGTCGTTACAAACCATTTCGGTATATTGGAGGAACTGGGCATAGGGGGTCCTAAAGATTTTCGTTCTTTCTCTATCACTCAGCTTCTCCGCTGCAATGACCGTTACTTTGCCTTCTTCGATGATAGCATCCGAGCCGAGAAGAAGAATCCTGATTTCACGGAAATCACGATTGGTGAATATGAGGATCTTATTAATAGTAGTAAAGAAGAATAATCGTATGAAGATAAATATGAAACAGGTGAAGGAGAAGATAGCAGGCTTTATCTTTGACCTTATTATAGAATCGGGCAGTAAGTCTAAATTCTTCCGTAAGTACACCAACCATCGCTTCCGTAAGCAGTACGAACGATTGACGGGCAATGCCGCTTATAGGATGTATAAACGCAACAGCTATTTGGAAAAAGAGATAAGCGAGCTGCGTGAAGAGATCAATACTTTGAAGCGTAGACTTCGTGTGGCTTATAATAAAATAAAAGTCGTAGCTACGGAGTACCCTCAGAACGCCCCGTGCCCTCACGGAGAAAAGACTGAATATAACGATTGCCTTATCAGAACAGATTCCCTTGAATGCTGGTGCTGCCCAGGTTTCGTATGTAGAATACCTGAATATAGTACCATCATCTGTTGGAATAAAAACTTTGAACAGAGTGAGGATTTAGAAAAAAAAGAGGAGTAACGTATGAAAACAGAAGAATATGTAAGCGCCATTAAGAACATGCAGGCATTCAGCGACCTGGTGGAAAGCATTTACCCCGACCAATATAAGTTCGTATGCCAGCAGCATGATATACCGGAGCGTGAAGCGATGGATATGTACGGCTACCTTCGCAAGATAGCTTGCGGACAGTATTGGTGCGTCGATGATAAACCAGACGGTTATTTCTACACTATGGTAAGCATGGCGAAGGAAGCCCGTAAACTGCACGCATTGAACAGCATCATCAAGACTGCCCCTGCCAACGACGGGGACAGGAAGCAGAATATCCTCGCAATCTTTCTTAAGAATGGTGAGTGTTTTCAGCAGGAGTTTGACCTGCAATGGCAGGCTACGTATATCGAGATAGCCGAAATGATAAAAAACGGCTATAAATTGATGACTATTGCCCGTCAGGTAGATAGCGTCGATGCCAATGACTATGTAGCCAAGAACGATGGTAAGAAATCGAATATCCCTATCTACGATGGTGATGTGATGCTTTGCTACGTTAGCAAGCCGGAATGGTGGAGTTCTGATTGTAAGAATAGCGGTCTGTACCTCTGTAAAGATGGCGTTTACTATCGTCTCATTTATACACCAGGTAAAGGTTATATCAGACACGGTAAGCCTGATACTGACGAAGATTTCGAGTTGGATATCGAAGAGAATGCCTTCAGTAGCTATGTGATGACTCTCAGTCAGAAGTGGTATAAGCTGGGTAATATCCACGCTGGCATCGGATTTTTGATAGAAAAGCCAGAAGATAAAAAAGAATAGCGTATGACAAAGCAAGAGTTGTTATCTACCCTTGCCTTTCAAAATGCAAGGGATGATGCTATTATCTATCTCGTAGCATGGTTCGATGGCGGTCCATGGATAAGATATTTTTCAGCTCCCAAGAAGGATGATCAAACTAGAGATTGTATTCGTTTCCGCTCATTTGAACCGCTGATTAGTAAAAAACGTCTGTTGGCAAATCTTTCTTTTCGCCATTCAAGGGGAGATAAAGTTTTAACCTTCCAATATCCAAATGGCTGGCATAAAACGGGAGAATGCAGCGTTGATATTGATTCAGATGGAAATATCGCAATTACAGAAAAAATAAAAGAAGAAGATTATGCAAGATAAAGAAGAAACTCCTGTTAAGGGAGCATTGATTTATCAGCCGCAGGGTGCGGCTGGTGAATATGCTAAGTGGGCAATCAATCTATATCATGGTTGCTCTAATGGCTGCACATATTGTTATAACCGCAGAGGGGTGTTGAGCCACGTTTTTGGTGATAAGCCGGAGCTGGCAGCACCTATCGTGAAAGCAAGAGATAAGAATATTAATAGATATATGAAAGAAAATAATCTGACTGCACACGATGCTATTCCCCAAAAAGTTATTCGAGATACGACTGCTGTTTCTGCCCTAAGTATTGTAGCTAAAGATATAATAAGAATTGGGGAAGACGTAATTCGTGAAGACGGAGGAATTTTCATTTCGTTTACTTGTGATCCGTTTGATCCTGATATAGATATGGATATATTGCGAATGATAGTTTTTGTGTTGTTAGATCGTCAAATTCCAGTTACGATACTTACCAAAAATATAGATTGGTTAGAAAACGACAAATGGAAAGATTTTTTGGAACCTGACGCTGATTATCCGGATGATCTCCTTCGTGATCTCACCATCGGTTTCACTATCACCGGTAAAGATGAGCTGGAGCCTAATGCTCCTTCTACAGAGAAGCGCATCGAAGCTTTACGCAAGTTGCACGATGAATACAAGATTAAGACCTTTGTATCTCTAGAGCCGATAATAGATATTCATTCTGCATCGGAAGTAATCAAGAAAACATATAAGATTACGGATGAGATACGCATCGGTGCTCAGTCGCCTATCAAAAAAGACAGATATGTTCCTAACAAGTTTGTCGGTTTCGTTATTGCAGTTAAAACTCTGGCACGCGGTCTTGATTGCCGTTTCATGGTAAAGGACAGCATGTATAAACAGGCAGAAACTTTTGAAGGCGTTTATCGAGATTTGTGTGTCAGAAAACTTGATGAAATAAAAAAGATTTATGAATCAAAACAAAAAGAAAATGATGAAAAGTAAATTGAAGTATTATGCCCAGGTTATCGGTGTTAACCTGTTGGCGGCATTGGTACCTATCCTTGCCGTTATCCTTATCTATGGTATCGGCAAGCTGAAGAATATTTATACCCATCCTTGCGTTCTATCGCAGGAGATATACGATTGCTGCCTGGAGGCAACCATCGTAGTGCTGGCTGGGTTCTCTGTAGGTCTCTTGCTCCTTGGCTGGGCAGATAGCTGGAGAAAGGCAAAGCTATTCGTCCTAAAAAGCAGGAGAGAACGAGAGAAACGTGAAGAAGAAGCCACAAAAATCTGTTTTGATATTGGTGTTTGTCCTGCCAAAGGTAGAGTAGAGCCTAAAGTGGATATGGCAGAACAGAAGAATATACCTACGTTTGAAAACGCCGAATTTGAGGATATTTCCGGATTGACGGCCAAAGAGATTTGGCAGTTATATAAAGGACGCAAGGTTTATGTCCGTGGTGCAGACTATGTAGATGATTATAGTCCGATAGGTACACTCTCTGGATATTCTGTAGGCACCATTCTTATTGTCGGCTTTTCGAAAAATACGAGCTTCGACTACGACGACATCGTAGATAACGTAAATCGTGAGACTCATCCTGATTACTATGTAGAGAAAGGCTTTTGCAGTTATTTCGAATTTGAAATAAACGATGTTCACGTTATCAAAATGTAGCAACTTATGACAACAGCAGAAGAGGCAAGAAGAAAAACCCTTAACGCCATTAAGGAGAAGTATAAAGACCAGCTCGAAATGATAGATGTAATCATCGATCTTGCTTGTAAAGAGTTAAAGTACGAAGATACTGTGACGTTTGAAAGTGACGAAGACAGAAGTATCGTAAGGTTATATCTAGATGAACTCGGTTATGAAACCTGGTGTGGAATTGGTGGTGAGTATAAGTTAACTATCTCATGGCGACATGAAAAAGGTAATAAAAAATAGTTATGGAAAAGAATTATTTGTTTGATGTTGATGGCTTGCTGGAGGTGCTGCAAGCCATCAAAGAGGGGCGACCGGTAATGTATCTGGACGAAAAACTCTCATGGCAAGATTTCGATCCATTCACTTGCGATATAGACACCAAGAATTGCGTATATCGTGTCAAATCTAACGTGTATGGTGAGGATGTTGGCTCTGTAGTTGTTTCCCCCGAATCTCTTCAAGAGGATAGAATCTATTTTTTGCAAAGTAAGGATCACTTTAATACGAGCAAAGGCTTTATTTGTGTAAAACTTAATCTGTGGCAGGAAAATAAGAATGTATTCTTACATTTCTTTTGGGAAAGTGATGGCGTTTGTAGGCTTCTTAGGGTGTGCGACCCTAATGTGGATGAATGTCACAGCGAGCCGTCTCATGGCTTTGCTAATGTTATCGGTTCCAATCTCTCCATCAATCATTTTGATGATTTTTACATCTTTCAGCCATCTCAGTCACAAGTTAAGATGTTAGAGAAAAAACTGCGAGAGATAGGCTATGAATTTAAAAACGGAGATATGACAAAGCTTAATGGGAACAAAGCGTAAACAAACCCTCCTTACCAAGGAGCAGGTGTCAGAGCAGCTTCTTCAGCAGTATTTGCGCGGCTGGAAATCGAACCCTACGTATATCGTAGAAAACCTATACGTGTTCGACTGGGAGAGTGATATGCTCATCAAGACCCGAAGCGGATATTGGTATGAGGTGGAGTGCAAAATCTCTCTTGCTGATTTTAAAAACGATTTCGCGCATAAGTGGCAGAAGCATGAACTGCTGAAGACAGGGGAGTGGCACTCTCTTACTTTCGTGCGTAGAGAAACAGAAGAGAAATCCTTATCGAAGTATGAGGCATTCCCTGGTTATCATATAGAGAAGACTGGCAATGCTTGGAATATCTACTGCAAAAGTCAGGATGTATCAAAAAGAGAGTATCGCCGCCCGAACTATTTCTACTATTGCGTACCTTGGTATCTTAGTGGAAAAGTATTTCCTCTCTTTCCTGATTATGCTGGACTGATAGTCCTAACAGAGAATGGCAGACTGAATGAGGTGAAACGAGCGCCATGCCTGCATAAGCAAAAGTACACCAACGAGGAGTTAAAGTTGTGCGATAAGTTCTATTATGCCTACCGCAACTGGAAGGAGAACGTAGAGCGCCATCAGCCTACCGCAGAAATCAAGCGCCTGAAAGATGAAATTGCTTTCCTAAAGGCAGAATACAAAGCAGTAGCCGGATGTGATATTAAAGACGCATTTTATGATTAAAAGATTTATAGATTATGGAAAAGATTGAATTTACAAAGGAACAGATAGAAAAGATAGCTGAAGACATCAGCGTTATCTGTTTTAGACGTGACCCAAAGAACCCGGATGAATATGTGCTTTTAGAGTACCCGAAAGTAAATGTTTTTAATCAGTCTTGCGTTTGGAAGGACCCGTCTTTTGATTATAACCATCAGAAAGAAGTAAAACAGACGTTCCTTTCCTTTGAGGCAGAGCATACCTTCGGTGCAAAAGAGCTTTTTAAACCCAGCCTTGCTGAAGTTATCCAGGCTATGCCTCTTGACTTAATAGGAAAGGTAAATGCTTTTACTATCAAGCATGATGGCTTTACGGAAGATGGTTCTAAGCACAAGAGTATCGTGACCCCTTACTTGATTGGTAGGAAGCGAAAATTTTTTGTTCCGCCTCTCAGTGCTAAAGAGGAGAAGATACAACATCCTTCGTCATTAACGATAGGCAACCTTATGGGTGTTGTCATTGATAACTTCTGTCATGTAAGCATTGATGTGATTTATTACGACGGCAACCTGGGGACATTATTTGAAGGTCTGCTATCCGATGTCCCCGAGGAATACCTGGATAAGCATTTCCGTCCGATAGAGATTATCAAGGATTGCGAAGATAAGATTCATCTGATTATAAATTAATGATTTTAAATAGGCATAAAAAATGAGTTTATATACAGAAGCAGAAAAGACGAAATCCCTTTGGCACCCTATTACCGATGAGGATTTCAATATTGACTTCAGCAAGCCATTTATCGTTTATACGGACGAGGGTTCTCTCTTTATCGTGGAAGATTTTCCAGATATGTTTGAATATCTGGACGAAGACCGATTCTACGATGTCAAGGCGAAAGCCTTGTCAGAAGAAGGTAAAGATGCGTTCCGGGAATTTTATTACGGATATATGTATATCGATGACGAGTTCTACAAGGCGATAGACTGGGCGAAGGGGCAATATCTTGAAGACGTGAAGGGTGAGCGAGAAAGACCGGAATTGTTTGTTATGGATGAAATCGGACCAAAGGTAATAGACCATTTCGGTTTCTACCCGAATGGTGATCCGGTATACGAAGGAACTCCTAAACTATGTAGAGATTTTGCAGTAGATCATCCTGAACTACACAAAGTCGAGTATATCGTTAATCTGAACTGGGTTCCTGCAACATCCCTTAATACCCTGTTTGTGGCTCCAACCGATAAGCCTAAAACCGCTTACGTAGTAACATCTGGCGAGTATAGTGACTATCGTGTTGATGGCGTGTTCTCTGACAAAGAGAAAGCTGATTCGTTTGCTAAAAAAGCCGAGGATAGAACTATAGAGAAATATAATATTGATGATGAGGAGCAGCTTCGAAAGGAATACTGGTATGAAATTTCTATCAGAATAGATAACTCTTCAAAAGCAAAGAATCTTTCTGTCAATGATTTAAGTCAGTCGGGTCAGTTTTTCGATGCTGTAAGGTTTCTATCTGGAGAAGGTATAGACAGTTGTTTTTACTTTTACCTGAAAGCTATCGATCGTGATAAGGCAAAAGCTATAGCTTTGGAGCGTTTTCATGCTCTATTGGCAGTAGAGTCTTCTCATTTCCCTATGTTAAGATGGACGCGTGACATAAGTCCTCATTATGGTCCTAGTGGTTTGCAAGAAGGTCTCGTATTCGGTTATTTCGATTATAAGGCTTATTTGGATTCTGATTATAGAGAGGAGAAAATACAAGACCTGTTTATGAAGATTAAAGATTCTTTGCCTATTCCATTAACCGAAGAGGATAAAATCGACTGGCAGAATCTTACAGAGGATGCTTGCCTGCAGCTTATGAATAATCATGGTCTGAAGATAGAACCAAGAAAGGATTTACCTTTAGAGTTTATTTGATTAGCAAGTGACTTTAAGGATTTATAAAAAAGAATATATTATGATACAGATTCAAGATTGGGAGTCATCCCAAAAAATTGTTGTCGTAGATGAAAATCATCACGGCACCGTACAGGTGGAGGTACCGAAGCCTGGACCTTATAAAGACGAGTATTACCAGCATGCCGATTGCGCTATCTACAACCTTTGGGTAGATGAGAAGTACCGCAAGCAAGGAACGGCTCGCCTCCTGATAGAGACCGCAGAGCGGGAAGCCAAGAAACTGGGCTGCAAGTCGGTGCAGCTGGAGTGGGATGATAAAGGCAGCAATCCTTTTGTCCTCGCATGGTATAAGCGCCTTGGCTATCGTGTAATGGCAAGGAATGAAAATGGCCGTCTGCTGCTGGTAAAGGAACTTTGAAAGGTAAAAAGGTAAAAGGGTAAAAAGGTAAAAAGAACCTTAACCGCCTTGCGCCTCCGTTCCCAGCGATTCTATCGCTGGTCTTTACCCCGCTAGGCTTTTTTACCTTTTTACTCTTTTACTTTTTTTGTCCCACCCATCAAAAAATAATGTATTACCTTTGCAAACAGAAAAAAGAAAGATTATAGCGTATGAATAAAATAAGGGAGCAGCTGATGCTGCAACAGCTCAAATCTGTCTATTGGCTGATGATGGACTCTTCCGGTAAGATGGACTTCGCAAATGAAACGCTATGGGATGAGATTACTGATCTCGACCAGAATAGTGGCGATTACCAGGAAGTGGTGGTGGAAATCTATTTCACCGATGGCAGGTTTATCAAACTGCATAACCGCAGTTTTGAATCGCTCATAAATAATTCCTATTCCGGTGATGACATTCAACTACTGCAGATGGATGATGAAAAACTTCTCGATGCAGCAGTAGAACATGGCGTATGTATCTATGATGTTTACCATCCGATGGTTCGCATTAAGTATGATGATCCGGAAACAGGAAGAACGGAAACCGAATTCCCTATATCCTCCGTGGTCCGCATATCCCATTACAGTAAAAAAGTGAAGTGGAGAGAGAGATGGAGAAAGCTGGGTCCGGAAATGTGGAAGTTGCATGAATGTATGTTCCGTAACTTTCGCGAAAAATATCTCAGAGATCATCCTGAGATTAAAGAATAGATTCTTCTAATGTTTTATCACAATATGCTTAACGTAAATAGTTATGATTATTTTAATTTTTTGAATTTGTTTAGTTATAAAAGTTAGTCCGAGTTCCTCCGTTGTGAAACGCGGGGGCTTTTTTTTCTTCATTAATTAGTTCTCATGGATTAAAAGTAAAAATTGTTTTAAGGTAAAGTTTGTTAATAATAAGAGGGGCGGCTGTCGTGATGACACCCGCCCCTCTGCTCTTAATGTTGAATGTTTTTATCAATGTTGAATGTGGAATTACCTCTCGGAGTAAAGCCTCCGTTCCTAGCGATTCCATCGCTGGTTTATCTCAATGGCGTATGCTTAATTCAACATTCAACACTCAGCATTCAACATTTAGTTATACGTTCCTTCCGTCCGGCAGTACGAACCAGCCGATATTTCCTCGCCAGAACTTGCAGCCAAGATATAAGGAGTCGAAGGCATCGGTGAAGTCTGTTCTCTGCTGCAACGGCAGGTTGTCTTCCGTCTCCGATTTCTTCTCCTGACTCTTATCCTTGCGGAATCCCTGATAGCCGATGCTCACCTCACAGAGCTGCATGGCGATAATCAAATCGGGGTTCTGAGTCTGATTGATACGGATAGCAGGATATTCGATACCGGCAAGGGCATTATTGATGATACGGTGCTTCACCTCGTGCTTCTCCGGCACACCCATATCTATGGCCGTCACGTTCCAGCCATTACGCTCTAGCTCTTTAATGACAGCCTGATAGAATCGCTCATCGGTCAGCGCATACGATGCACCCTGCTTGGCGGTGGCATCGTAGAAGTAAACCACGTCTCTGTTCACGGCTCTCTTTGGAGCATAGTAATGCGAGAAATCATCTACCAGTTCACGCAGCTTGCGCTCGTTCTTCACGTAGAAACTCTTGATAACATTCACTGCCTCCAATCCGTCACGCTGATATACCTGACCTACCACCAGGGTATTGATATTTGCGTTATAGTCAAACGCAAGATAGAGGGGAAGGTCGTTCACGCAGTCAGCATCCATACGGCAGTCGTTTCTCTCGGACAGTTCCTTCAAATCCGGCTGATAACTTTCTGACGTAATCTTCTTACCGCCGATGATGCCCGTAGCTTTCTGAGTGCTCCAGTTGGCTTGGCTCAAAGGGTCTATCTCATCGCAGGTGTAACCATGAACATGATCTATATCCAGGTTAGAATAAAAACCATCGTTCGATTTCTTGATTTTCACGTTCAAAATACTGACCATGAAGGTGTAATTAGGCAAATCTCGCTTCATGGTTCGGATGTAGTCTTCAGTAAGCAGGTCCACATTGTCGAGGGTAGAAGCACGGCGAACGAGGAATGCCGAACGGCGAAGCTCTCTCAGATAGTCATCCCGAAACTTATCCGCCTTGTCAAACATCTGCATTTCCCACCATTCTTCTTCCGTAAACAGATATTCGTAATCATAGATGAGTTCCGCATCTGCTGCATCCACCAGTTTATAGTTTACCGCCATATCCACCATGTTTTTTGTGAGCTGATTGCCATGGTTAGGCAGAATCTTAAACTGACCTTCATGCTTAATCATCTTGAGAGCGATAGCGCGCACCATCAATCTCAAATCGGGTGGCACGGCATGAGGGGTATGCCCGGTCTTCTTGGCATTATAGATAAGGTCGTTGTAGCGGATAATCTTGTTGGCATAGTCTTCCAACTGCTCCTGCACCCATCGGTAAGTCTTGCCCTGGAATTTACCTGATTCTATCGTAAGGTCAAGTTTCTCCTCCTCACGCTCCAGCCAACTGCCTTTGGTAGTAAGCGAAGCATCAGACAGGAATCTTGTCGATTTATAGAGTGGATTGTAATCGGTAAAGTTGATGTTGCCCAAAGGGTGAGTCTGGCCTGATAACGCCGGCATCAGCTCATCGGTTACTTTCTTGTAAGGGAAGAATCTCGCCTCGTCACCTACCATCGCTGAGAAGGTGTAACTGTTGGCACTTGCGGTCTGCGAGAGGGAGATAAGTACCCACTGGGCACCATTGGCAAACCAGATGATATTGTCATAGCTTTTCGGCTTAAAGATAGCCTCACGAGCGTGCTTCGGTGGTCGCCCCCAACCGAAATGAATGCCCTGCGTAAAGCCGAACATTCGTTCCATGGCAGCCATGGTACCAGGAATAGTCTTGCCGAATCCCTGCTGTCGAGATACGGCTACCCAGGCTCCCAGCATACCGGGCATGGAGTTAGAAGCCATCCAGACGTAGGGAGCCACAAGACCGTCGGTTTTACCCACACGTCTTGCGGCAATCACCCTTTCGTCCTTCGCAGCCATATACAATGACTGCTGCTGGAATTTGGTTAGGTATATCAAATGTGGTTGTTGCATCATTTAAAATTTTGTTATCCTGAAAGTATGTTGAAGTATGGTTAGAAGAGCGAAAGCTGAATAGCTCTATTGCCTCGCTCCTTCTGATGTTTCGGAACGTAGATGCGTTCCGTTACGAGATTATTTGCCGTAGCTGATAGGGTAGAGCGATGAGAAAACTCTTCGATGCAATCGAAGCGGTCATCAGGCATCTGATAGGAAGATATGAAAACGGGTTGTGTCTGATGCTCACACCAATCATAGAATCGCTCGTAGTCGAAACCTTCAGCTTTATTATACACGTTAGTGTCTTCGTAGGGAATATCACAATAGATTACGCTATCATCCGGAATTTCAACCTTGGCATAATCAAGCACACTTGATGTAATGTTTGAAAATCGCCCCCCCCGAATTTCTCGGCAGTGATAGTTGTCGTTCTCGATACTGCAATCTGTGCAATGCAGTTGGCTCGTTCTCCGTTGCAGAGTTCGCCCTGTCGATTTTTTTTTTTTTGAATCCCGCAGACTCGGCTGCGGCATTCTTGATGTTGAAGTTCTGATGGACGTTTGTAAGTCGTTCGATTGTTTCCAATCTGACTGATGCGATTTGCCCCCCCATAAGACTGGAGGTTGGTGTTGAGCCGTTCGTAAGCCTCTGTGCTCTGCAATCTCGATGATTCTGCCCCCCTCGTGACGTGTTCAACTTGCAGTTGGTGGCTACTCTCTGCCCCCCCCTCAAATGATTGCTGCTGGAAGTGACCGAATTGACTGAAATATCTCTTTACAGCAGCATATCGGCGCTGAATATCGCGGATAGGCTCAATGAAAGACAAATCATAGCCAAGTTCTTTTCCCAGTGAGTAATCACGAAAGAATATCGCATAATGGATAGCCTTCTTTAAAGGTTCGATTTCCTTAGAATAAAGGTAATCTCGCAGGTTGTTTCCAAACGACCAGACTACTGCCACGTATGGGTCTGTATCTTTCAGTCTGAAGAAATCCTCTCTGCTTATCCATCTTGTCTCATTCTGATATTTGCCATTCAGTGCATCAATGAAAAGGGTAGGGCACATCCAGTTAATATCATTGATATGGATGTGCTCATACTTGTTTCTTAATAACGCTGCATGGCTCACTGCACACCCACCGCAGAATAAATCTATCAGGTGTGTACGTTTTGGCAGAAGGCTCACAATCCTCTCTGCCAATTTGTTTTTACTTCCCTTATAGGGTAATCCGTATTTCATATCTTCCTTTTTTATATGTTTTAGAATAGGCTCGGCTGCATCATTTCTAATTTGATGCGTTTGCAAGCCTTGTCGTAATATTCTTTGTTCAGCTCAAAACCGATAAAGTTCCTCTTTTCCCTGATACAGGCTATGGCAGTAGTTCCGCTGCCCATGCAGTTGTCTAATATGGTGTCGCCCTCGTTGGAGTAGGTACGAATGAGGTACTGAATAAGCTCAACTGGCTTTTGAGTGGGATGGAAGGTGTCAGACTCCACATTAAATTCAAGAACGGATGTAGGATAGTTTTCCCATTCCGTTACGATAGTTTCTTTCTGAGAAGGCCTTTTGCCTAAAACTCCACCGAATTTATTCAGTGCATTATGATTTATCTTGTGGCATGGTCGCAAACCTTGCGGGTTGTATGGCATGCGTTTATCTCCCATAGTGCTCTTATGCCCCATTCCGAAACAACAGAATGCGGATATTATCTCGTAATTCTTCAGAGGTCTATTCTTGGCATGAACAAATCCTGCTGAAGTATTTTTTTTCCATATCCAATCATATCTCCATTCTTTAAAGTTGCTTGTACGGATAAACGTACTAAATGGCTCGCTGCCAAATAAGAGAATTACCCCCCCGTTTTGATGACACGATGGTATTGTTCCCAAAGATGCTCGAATGGAATAACAGAGTCCCATTTGCAAGCAGTGGTGCCATAAGGCAAATCGCAGATAATGCAATCCACGCTTGCGTCCGGAATCTTTTTCATTCCTACCAGGCAATCCTCATTATATATCTTATTTAATTCCATCCTCTATAAACTATTAACTATAAATTATTAACTATCTCAACTTTCCCACGTGCCATTTTGAGCAAACCTTGCACTGGTATGCCGTATATCCGGCAGCCATGATTTTAGGGTGCAGTTTCAGAAACTCGCAGGCTTCATCCTCGCTCTCGTAGGTGACCTTGGCTTTCCAGCCGTGGCTGCTTTTCCTCGTCCAGTGTTCCGGATCAGGACGGAAGGGAGGAATTTTGTTGGGATGATGATTTCCGTATCGCTTACTCATCGGCTGGTTCCTCCTTCATTTCCTTAGCCTGTTTGTCAGCCTCCTTCTCTTCCATCACCTCTTCCATGTAGTCGAAGTAATCAGGAGCTTTCTCCGGAGTAGCATTCAAGCTCTCCTCATCGGCTATCTGCTGCATATCCTTCACCGTAAGACCATACTTTCGAGCCATCTTGCGCTTATACTCATCGGTATAGTTGATGCGGTCGTGCTTCACGATGCTCACATCCTGGGTAATGGCAATGCGGCTCATATCCGGCATCTCATCCGTAGCATCCTTATCCTCCACGAAGTTACCATATACATTAGCCAAGGCTTGCATACCCTTATCCACTGCGCGGTCGTTGTTCTGCTGCTTACCCGTGCGAATCAGCCATTCAGCGCTGCTCAGATACATCGCCTTATGACGGGGGCTTTCATCGGTCTGGAAGAAACGGATGATATGGTTGCATACCGCCACATCATTATTCAGTTCCGTAACCGTGCGGGGTTTGATATTGCCTTCCTCGTCGATGTCAATATGCAGCGCCATCACCATTTCCTGCGCCTCTTTGTTGCCCTGTCCTGCCTGACTTACGAAGAGCGTATAATCTCGCCGTGCGATATTGCGGCAGGTGGTACGAGGGTCTATATCGTTATTCTGCACCCATCGCTTGTAGAACTCAGCACAAATCTGCATGCGGTATCGCTGTTCCAGTTTGGGGAACATCGTCTCCATGCTGAGACCATTGGATAGCCATTTGTCTATCCTCTGCAGGGTGTTCTGTGTTAATTGGCTCATCTCTTTTTGAATGTTGAATGTTAAATGTTAACTTGGTGGGGTATCGAAAACCGAAATTCGTTTTATTCGTGTTCAAAAACCCCGAACTCCCCGGAAGGCTATCTACCATCCGTACATCTTGATTGCAAAATTACAAAAATGCCCCTAATCGATAGGGACAAGAAAATCCTTTTGTCCCCACCTCTCAATAAAAAACCGATACCTTTGTATCGTATTAAAGACAACATAGGATAACATTAAAAAGAAAAAAGAAATGCAAAGTTTAATTCCAACTCTTACGAGGTTTCTTGTAGCCATTATTGGTTTAGTGTGGTGTACCCTGGAACCATCTCTTGACTACATCGCCGTATGCTTCTTCGCCCTCATTTGCGATTGCTATACGGCGTGGCGGTGCAACTGCCGCATCTATTCCCGCTATCGGGAGGTCATCAAAAAAGACCCTCGATGCAAAATCGACGGGAAACTGAAATCCAAGAAAATGGCAAAGATGGTGAAGGATTTCTCCGTCCTCATCCTTGCGATATTCCTAGCCACGATGGTAGATACCGTCATCCTCGATTTCCAGAACCCTCTTCATCTCGCCAACTATCTTGCCGCTATTTATTGTGGCGTGCAGCTCGTAAGCATCCTCGAAAACGAGAGTACCTGCAATGGGGCACCCTGGGCAAGAGTGATGCAGAAGATTGTGGCCGATAAAACTGAAAGGCACTTCAATGTGAAGCTGAAAGACCTGATGAAGGAAGAAGAGGACAGCGAGAAAGAAGAGGTAAAGGATAAAGATAAGGCAGATACAGATAATGCTGCCAAGCCGGATAATGGTGCAGATAAAGATGAGTGGATTCCGTCGAAATCATGTGGTGATGATTACGATATATAGTGCCAACAACTCTTAATTTCCGTATGCTATCAGTTAATAATGTGTTAATAACCCTTTGAATAATGACAATATCAAATGTTTTGGAACACTGGGCAACGATATACAAGCCTTTGTCTCATAACTCGACAAGCAAGAAGCTGGAAGAACAGAGTTTCTTCCGCATCCGTGATATTGACGAGGAAAATATCTTTTCCCGCAACGCCAATATCATTCACTCTCCCTGTATGCTCTATCGTGTAGTGAACTCCGGAGAGCTGAAATCGGATAAGCAAGCCCTGATTACCTATCAGGTCTGCTTCCTTACCCGACTGAAAGATTCCTCTGCTACGTTGGGCAGATATGATGGCAGCAAATTGCAGGCTGCATCGGATGACCTGATGGAGTATTGCGAAGACCTCGCCTCCTATCTCACTCAGCTTCGCCGTACAGGTATCTGTCCTATCACTGGCAAAAACTTCAAGAAAGAGGATCCCAGGTTAGGCATAGAGTTATCATCCATCGATATAGAGAGTTTCGCCTATGGTGTAAACCCTCTTTTCCGTGGACCGAGCTGGCTTCTTGCCGATTGCTATTGGCAGACCATCCGTCCGCTCTATAATTTCCAATGCGGGAAGGAACAGAAATACATCATTCCTGCATCAACTAAATAGAAAGGAAACGGCTTATGGGAATCAAGACTAAACCCATCCAATCGCCTTTTGCACCCTTAAAAGATGTAGCCGGAATCTATCTTGAGCAGGCTTTGCTCGATATTCAGTTGAACTTCCAGAAGCAGCGCATTTATCCTACAGAGGTATATCGTGGCTACGAGAAGGTGAACCAATATCGCAGAGAGCATGGTCAATGGTGGTCAAGAGGCGATGGCGCAAAATCCTTCGAGGGTACTGTATATCAGGCTAACGAGGAGACGGGCGAACTCACCGTAGGTATTCGCTACAACGACTATCTGAAGTTTGTGGATATTGGTGTTGGTCTGACCGGAAACCCTCACGACCCCGAGGCTCATATCACGGCTGACAAGGTGGACCGAGCAAGAAAGGCGAAGTACAACACCCGATATATCAGAAAGTGGGATAGACGGGAAGGAAAATCTCATCGTCCGGCTATCATGCGAACCATCCGCAGACTGAAAACGAGATACGAGAACCATCTTGCCGATTACTACGGCTGGCAGGGTATTTTGCAGATAGCAAAGGCGCTGGAGGATGATGGAATCGAAAGAGAATAACATTAAAAAAGAAAAAGAATATGGCAGATAAAATAGAATCCATCATTACAATGGACGGCAAGCAGCCTATCAAGGTGCTGCAACTCCTCTTCGATAAGGCAAAGGAACTTACCGAGCAGATGAAGCAGATGAAGCCTGGCACAGAGGAATACAAGGAGGCAGAGGCGAAAGTGAAAGCCCTGCAGTCTGCCCAGGTTCAGACCATCAAGACTACGGAGCGACTGGAAGCTGTGGTTAACAATCTCAGCAATACTTCGCTCCGTCAACTGCGCCGTGCCTTGGGTGAAGGCAAGCGTAAACTGGAAGGTCTTTCTGAGGCAGAGGAGGAAGAAGCAAAGCATATCCGCTCGCTGATGAAGGAAGTGGGCGATGAAGTACGATTGCTGGAAGGGAAGTATGTGAAGATTCAGAAGGGGCTAAAGAATGTAAATGAGCAGTCTGACCAATGGCTTAGTAAGGCTTTAACCCAACAGAGAGAACTTGTTTCTTCTTTAAAGAAAACCGACTCAAGCTATCAGTCTAACCTCAATACCTTAAAGCAACTGGAGGCTGAAGAGGATAGACGCAAAGGCAAAATGAGTGTTTCGGAGGCTACCAGTGTCGTTAACCGAAAGCACGCATCGGCATCTGATTTGCGTAGAGCAAAGACAACTCTCACGGAAGCCAGAGATAATACTGATTTATCTGATGAGAAGAAGATTAATTCCTATAACGAAAACATCGCTACCATCGAGAAGCGCCTGGAGGCGGTTTCCGGTAAGGCTCAGAAGGCTTCTATGGATTCTAGTCAACTCCTCAAGATTCTGAGTAACCCTAACGGACACCCTGCGGAAGATATTAAGGCAGCAATGGATGTTATTCAGAAACAGATTCAGAAGTTGCCTGTGGGTTCGCAGGAGGTAGCAAAGCTCCGTCAGCAGTATGCTATGTTGGAGAAAGCCCTGAAAGGTACCTATCTTTCGCATAGTCAGCTTAATGATGTTATTGAGAGAGGAAAGAAGGGAAAGGCTTCTATCAACGAGTTGAAACAGGCTTACAATCAGCTTTCCGAAGAGCTGAATCAGTTAAACACCAAAAGCAAAGAGTTTAACGAGAAGCAGAAAGATCTGAAGGATTTAAAGAAGAATATCGAAAACGCCACTGGCGCTATAAGCAAGCAAAGCAATTCCTGGCAGACGGCAGTGAAGAACCTTACGGCATACGCAGGTCTCTTTCAGGTATTCAATGCGATTAAAGATACAGTTACTTCTGCTATCAAGAAGAACTTTGAATATTCTTCTTCTTTGACGGATATTCGTAAGGTGTCCGGACTCACGATGCAGGATGTCAACAAACTGTCTGAGGAGTTAGCTAAGATAGACACCCGTACTTCTATTGATGGTCTGGCTCAACTTGCCTACGAGGGCGCAAAACTCGGTATGGGTAAGTATGGCGTGGATGGTATGGCTCAGTTTGTTAAAGCCGCTGATAAGATTAATGTAGCCATTGGTGAGGAAATGGGAGAAGAAGCGCTCCCGGCTCTTTCTAAGATGGTGGAAACGATGGGTCTTATCCCGAAGATGGGTATCGAAAAAGCGATGCTTGCTACGGGTTCGGCTATGTTCAAGTTGTCTTCTACATCTACTTCTACATCTACCAATATTGTAGAGTTTGCCAAGAGATTGACCGGTGTGAGCCGTACTGCAGGTATCACTGCTGACCAGCTGTTGGCTCTCGGTTCTGCATCCGACTCTCTCTTCCTGATGCCAGAGGTGAGTGCTACGGCGATGTCTAAATTTATCGTAGCCTTGCAGAAGAACCACAACCTTATCGAGAAGGATTTGGGCATTCAGCAGGGTACCATCAAGAACATGTATGCTGCTGGGCATGCGATGGATGCTATTGTCTTGGTGCTTGAAAAGATGCGTGACAGGGGTAACATGAATGCCCTGGGTGAAATTTTTAAAGACCTTGGCTCTGATGGTCAGCGACTCATTACCGCTATGGTAACTATGTCAAAGAACGTAGATGTACTGAAGGATCATCTCTACGAGTCTCAGGAAGCATTTGAGGAGGCAACGGCTGTAACCAATGAGTACAAGATGCAGCAGCAGTCTGCCGCAGGCATATTGGATAGAGCCAACAACCTTTGGGAGAAGGCGTTTGTCAATCCTGATGGTGTGGAGAGTGTAAAGTCGATGGCGGAAGCCTGGTACGATATGTCGCAGATGATACTGCAAAGCCCGATATTCAAAAATACACTTCAGGCAGCCTTGTGGAGTGTGATTACTGCCTGCAAGGTATTTGTAACTCTTCTTCCTCTTTTTGCCAATTATTTTGCTGCTCTGGGTATCTATAAAACCGTTTCGTTTCTTTGGGAACTGGGCAAGGCTTTAAAAGCTGCGGCAGCTGCGCAAACTTCGTTTAATTCAGCAGCCAAGGTAAATCCTTATGTAGCCATTGCAAGTGCGATTCTCACCGCTGTAGGAGTGGTATGGTCTTTTGCGGAAGCGAACAGAGAGGCTGCTGCTGCGGAAGCAGAGGCAGCACGTAAAGCTAATGCGTGGAAAGATAAGTTGAAGGAGGCGCAATCTCAGACTGATACTCTTACCCGCAAACTCCACTCTTACAAAACTACGCTCGAAGCCCTTAATGTATCGCAGAATGCTCGAAATACGCAGATAGCTCGATTTAATCGTGATTTCCGTCAATATATCTCTAAGTTGGGTATCGAAATCAAGAGCGTGAGCGATTTGAAGAAGCATTATTCAGAGTTGGCACAGGAAATCCAGCGCGCTACCTATTATCGTCTCCGTGAGGAAGCCAAGCAGAGTGTAATGCCTTCTTATCAGATGGACCGTCTGAATGCGGCTAATCGTATCAAGAAAGAACTTGATAAGCTTGGTCTGTATGCGGGCGGTTTTACCCAGAAGAACGTGATGGATATGTTCAACAAGGGTGCGGGTGCAGGTTGGATATGGCAGAAGATTATCGAGGCGAACGTAAAAGATGCCAAGCAGGGTAGTTTCCGCTTCAATATGAAAACCGGAAACTATACTTATACTGATAATAACGGCAAAATCGTTAAGGCCAATCCTACGGGCTATAAAGGTCTGTTGTCTTCGCTCGTTCATTTCCAGAACGCAACCAAGCGTGAAACATCTAAAGATAAGGAAATCAATGACTACTTCAATCAGGTAGTTAATCTTGATGGTTACACTCCTTGGGTAGAAGATGAGCCTGGTACTCTTGAAAATGATGCATCTGATAAGGATGCTATCAGTGCTGCAAAGCGGGAGGCACGTGAACATAAACAGGCATTGCGCGGCCAGCAGCGTTCCTGGCGTGATGAACTGAAGCAGAAGCAGGACGAGGCAAGTGCCATCATGGATAACGTCCGTAACTTCTATGAGCGTCAGATTAACGAGAAGCTATCCCAGGCGGTAAGCCTCGGAATGGATAAGACGGAGCAGGATTTGTTTGTAGAGCCTGTAAAGCGACGTATGGAAGAAGCTCTTGCTCAGGTGCGCCTTGCTATCGCTGGCCAGGCTAACTACTGGGAGGAGTTCAAGAAGACGATGGATAATGATCTTGTTGAGAAGACCGATGAGACTGGAGTAAATCTTTCTCAAAACCTCCTCGCTTCTATCCAAAAGAATAACGTCGATGCTCTGCGTGAGAAGATGGCTCAGTTGGGTAATAGCCTGAACCGCCCGATGAACTCCATCACGTCTGAAATCTTTGCCAAGGCTACCAAGAATCAGCAGAATAATATAACGCTGGAGGCGAAACAGGCAGAAGCCCGACGAAAGATAGCCCAGGAGAACAATTATACTGGAGTCGTGCAGCAGAATATGTATGACGACTTCAATCAGATGGGCTATGCTAATCCTACTGATTTCGAGGCAGCGGACAAAGAATCCTTCGACAGACGCAAGGAAAAAATCCTTGCCATGTATGAGCAGGCAAGAAAGCAAATCTCCAACATTTATACTGTTGATGTCAGCAGTAAAGAGGGTAGGGGATTGCTGATGCAGGTGCTCTTTGGCGATGATCCTTATGCGCTGGGTGCCCGTATTCAGAGCGTACTGGGTGATAATGCGGAAGACTGGCATGTGTTCTACAACAAGCTCATCCAGTATTCTGATGAATATACCGAGGCTCAGAAAAAGACCTATGACCAGGCAAAGAAGATTGCCGAGCAGATGTGGAAGGTGAACCAGCGCAATCTCGCCAACCAGGAAGCCCTTCGCAAGATGCAGCAGGAAAGCGCGCTCTTCGGCAAACGAACTAATATGTGGTCGAACCTTGGACTGGGTAATCTCACCGCTGACCCAGAGGTGGAGCTGATGAAGATGAAGATGCAGATGGCAGAAGACTATTATGCTTTCGTTTTCAAAAACTCACGCAACAAGCAGCTCCTCGATGAAGCAGACAAGGCTCGTCAGGAGGCAGAACTCGCATACGTCAATCAGATGGCAGCGGCGATGAAGAACCGCCTTTCGCAGATGCAGCAGCTTGTGAAGCCTATCGAAACCTTCGGTGCGGAAGTAGGCAAAGCGTTTGCCGAAATGCGTAACGATGTAAGCAGCGCACAGGAAGCCATCAAGAACGCCCTGAAGTCTATGCTCGAATCGTGGGGTACCATGGCACTCAACGACGTGAATACGCAGATGTGGAAGGCTATCAATGATGCAGGTGCCAAGCGAGCCAAGAAGAAAGCCCAGCCTGATATTGATAAAGCGAGAGCCAACGCTAACGCCAATGCCGTGAAGGAGGATTTCTCAAAGCTCGGTACAAAGGCTAATCCTATGTACGTGCGACTCGTAGATGAGGGTGCATCTTATCTCACTCAGCAGCCGCAGTCTAACTTTGAGAATCTGCCTCCGCAGCAGCCTTCTCTCGGTTGGAATCCTGATGGTACACCTATCAATCTTAACAGTCCGACTATTGTGCCTCCATACGTGCCCCCTGCAACCCCAGAGCAGGAGAATAAGCAGGCAGAGAAAAATGGTGCCCCTCGTGCGTGGGAACATCGCAACAGAGACAATGCGAATGCGTTCTACAATGATGCCGCCACGCAAACGGGTACAGCAGCAGCCGATGCTATCGCAGGTGGCGGTTCCTTAGCTGATGCTGCAGTCGGTATCGGTGGTTCCTTCATCGGTGGTTTGATGAACACTGAGTTCAAGACTGGCGGCAAATCCAAGGAAGACAATGAGAAAGCTGACCAGCTGAAGAAGGAGAAGAAGCACCAGAAGGAGCTGAGTAAAGAGGTAAAGAAAGGTAATAAGGATCGTGAGAAGGTAACTACCCAGGGTGTTAAGAACATCACGGATGTAACCGATGCCGGAAACAAGGAACAGACTGAGGGCACAAAGATTGCTCTGAATACAGGTATGGCTATGACCCAGACTGCGCTCACTACCAACCTTGCTGCAACGCAAGCTAATAACGAAGCCATTACCGAATCGGATGCTGCCCGCACGCAAGCAGGAATGACCTTCTCTATCGCGGGCGCGATGGCTAAGTGTTTTGAGTTCCTGGGTCCTATTGCTGGTCCTATTGCAGCCGCAGGTGTGATGGCTACCCTCATGGGCTTGCTCCAGTGGGCACTCAACTCTGCCTTCAGCAGTGGCAAGAAGAAGAGTAATACATCTTCCACCAACACCAAGCTCGTAACCGGTATGCTTACCTACGATAATGGTAATGTGCAGGACTTGAAGCCATTTGTGGCTGATAATGGCGAAGTATATTGGGCGAAGGAGGATGACGGCAAGCAGATGCAGGGCGTGAAGATGCTCACGTCACCAACCGCCACCACCGTGAATGGGCAGCCGTCTCTCGTAGCCGAGAGAGGACCGGAAATCGTCATTGGCCGTGAAACCACCCATGCGATGATGATGAATAACCCTGGCTTGCTGAAAGCTCTGGTCAATTACGACAGCAACTATTCGGGCAGGAACTCAGTAAGAAGGGCATTTGATAATGGCAATGTGGGTGATGTTCTTGCAGCAGGCACGCAAGGGAGCAATGGTAATCTTTCGTCTGGCGCGTCAGCGGCAGACGGACTATTAGCAGCCAGCGCTGCAAGCAATGCGGCGCTCCTGCAAGCCGTGAATGCGCTCATTCAGCGTTTGAACCAGCCTATCAACGCCAAGATTAACATGTACGGTCGTGATGGACTGCATGATAGTCTGAATAAGGCTAACCAGTTTATGAAGAATAAATAGCAGAAAGGTTTTTTGTTGATTATTTATATAGTTGTTAGTTTTTAAGTTTATTATTATTTTCATTCGAGGCTGTTTCGCTGTGAAGCGAGGCAGCCTTTTTTTTTACGTATTTTCCTGTATGAAGTGTTTCTCTCTCTAATTCATTGATTTTTTGACTTTAGGGGTGAATTAGGGCAAAAAGTCAAAAAATATCTTCGTTTTCACTACTACCCTACAGATTTTTCTTGTTTTTTTATTTCTCCTAAAAAGTAAAAACCCTTTAATCCTAAAAAGAAGTTGGTAGCATCAACGGCTTTGCCGTAAACTCCGAACAATAAAGTAATTATGGGGATATGATAGAGTGGCAGCTAGGGGGCAAAATCCCCATAAAATAAGGGAAAAATGTGTACAAACCTCTTTTCTAATATTTTTTTTTCACCATTTCTTATATATAAAGTAGAAGAAAATCATTAAATTTTTGCTCTAAATGCAACAAATCGGATGCTTCAGCATAAGTTATGCAAAAATAGAAATTCACCTTTTAACGGACTATAACAGGTCTGCGTATGGTCAATTTATATTTGTTAACAAAACATGGTCCAAGCCATTTTCCTGTTTCCCCTTTAATTTTTTGACTTTTTGAACCGTTTTTGTACTTTTTGGGAAGAATGGTCCAAAAAAGGTAAAAGGGTAAAAAGGTAAAAAGAGCCTGGCGGGGGTTGCGTGGCTCCATTCTCGCCTCCGTTCCCAGTGATTCCATCGCTGGTCCGAGAAGAAAAGGCAGAAGGTGGCTAATGCTTTTTTACCTTTTTACCCTTTTACCTTTTTACTTTTTATATATTAAATGTTAAAAATATAACTTATTTCAAAAATTATATAGCTAACCTATACTTTTCCGATTTATTTTTGTATCTTTGCAGCGAAAATGAATAAATAATATATGTAAGGTATGTTTGAAGAGATATGTTCTATCTACAAGTCTGCTACGGATGCCCACGGTGACTTCATCGATATGGAGACTGGCGAGTGCATCACGCAGATGTCTATCCGTGAGTTTTGTCTGACGGACAGATGGAAGCCGTATGTAGAGAAGCTGAGAGCCATGCGACAGCAGTATGGCAGCAAGGCGAAGAAGATGCCGGAGTATATCGACACGAAGAAGATGCTTCCTGGTGCCACACTGAGCGGTCTCTTCAGTCTTTATGAAGACGATAGTTTGACCCACCCAGGCCAGCGTGTGATGGTTTCACGCCGTGAAACACATCTTTATCAGCATACCGGATGGCTCGCTATCGACATCGACCTTCAGGACAACCAGCAGCTTACTAGCTTCGAGAATATCCGCATGGTGGCTCGCTTCCGTCCTGAGATAGGTTTGCTGATGCGTTCCTGTTCGGGTACAGGATATTTCGGACTGGTTCGCCTGGCTTATCCCGACAGGCATAAGGAGCAGTTCAAGGCTATCCTCAAGGAATATGCCGCCCTGGGCATTGTGCTCGACAAGCAATGTGGCAATATCGGTCGTGTGCGTTTCGCCTCATGGGATGATGCCGACCATATATATATTAATAACAATGTGCAGCCTTACCAAGGCTTGCAGATGGACGAACCGCAGGTGATACCACAGGCACGCCCGATGTACCGCCCACCGCAGAGTAACGCCTCCAGCGCTTACGGCGGTAGCGACAACTCAGCCTTCTGGAATGATCCTCGCACGCAAGACCGCATCATCGAACTCATCGTAAAAGCCCTAGTGAGCCGAAACATCAACATTACGGAAAGCTACGATGAGTGGACGAAGGCAGGTTGGTCATTGAAGGCGCACCCTTATGGCGAACGTCTGTTTCACGAGCTTTCAGCCTGCAGCCGGAAGTACAACGCTGCCCAGGCTTCACAGAAGTGGCGGCAGTTAGGCAGCAGCCATACCGTGAGCTATCATTACCTCATCCACGCCTTCAAGGTGAATTTGGGCGAAGGAGAATATCACTCTATTCTGCAGCAGGTATGGCGGGAAAGGGGCGTTTAAAGGTAAAAAGAACCTTAACCCCACACGCCCTGTAAGGGCAAAAGCTTTTTAATACAATAAAGATATAAGATTATGGCAAAGAGAAAAGTAGAAATCCCCAAGGGGTCATGGCTCGACCAGAAAGGTCAGCGATGGATGAAAGTAGTGTTCGATGTAATGTCCGGTTTCGGGGGGGGGTGAGAAGTTCATTCGTCAGATAAGTTTGGACTTCACCTGCAACTTCGATTTCGGACTGAAGAAATATGTAGTTAACATGGGTGATTATGGTAATCTGCGCAACCTCGTGCTGCAGAAATATCCATCGCTGGCGAGATATGGAGATTTTCGCATGGTGATGACAACTCATCAAGTAAAATGATAAGATTATGAAATTGATAACGATTATTGGTCCCTCTGGGGCTGGCAAGGACACGGTAGCACTCATGTTGTCTGCCATCCTGGGATATGATGTGCTCTGTTCCTATACCACCCGTCCGATGCGGGAAGGTGAAGTGGACGGCAAGGAGCATCATTTTGTAAAGAAATGTGATGTCCCGAAAAGCGAAATGCTCGCCTATACCCGATACGGAAATTACGAGTATTGGACGGAGAAGAAGCAGATAAATGGTGCCGCCATTTACGTCATCGACGAGAAAGGACTGATGGAACTGATGGAGCGCTGCCCGAAGGCTAAGATTATCTCCGTTTATGTTTCGGCAAAGCCGGAAACTCTAAAGAAACGTGGTATCTCTGAGGAACGTACCGACAGAGACCAGTATCGTGTTCAGATTGATTTCAACAGCTATGATTACGTGATACCGAACAACCGCACGATGTTCCATCTTTGGGACTACGTTTCGTTCGTGGCCAAGAAGATTAGAGAGCAGGAGTTGGGTATACCTAACCATGCTTTAAAGTAAGGCTATGAAGTGAACATCCCGTACAGTTCCAGTACAGACTGAGTACAGACTGAGCACAGATAAAATATTGGCAAAATGGCAAAAATAACTACCACTTCACCCATTTCATCCATATCGGGCAAACTGAATCCCGATGATGATTTCTATGTGGCAACCAAACGCCGCACGGGTACGGTCTATCTGGTGCATCGAAGCAGAAAGCAGTCTGTTCCATGGAGCGAAAAGCAGATAGCGCATCGCAAGGCATTTGCCCTTCGCTGCAAAACAGTATCGGCATGGATAAAAGCCAATGCTCCTCAATATGAAGGCGATAGGGGTACGGAAGCCTATCAGCGGATGTTCGCCCGATACAAGGCACAGCATAAGATAGGCAACATCTTTGCCTTTGTCTCCAAGTGGTATCGGAATGGTGTAATAGATTTTTGATATATAAACATCAAATAAGAAACAATATGAAATTAGTAATTCCTGGTGTTGAGTGGTGGCCTCAGAAGACCGGCACACAACAGGTTGCCCGTGTAGGCAGAATCTGCTACAAGAGCAAAGCCAAGCAGCCTGACGAAAAACTTTCTGAAGAAAAGAAAGAGGAGTTTCTGGAAGTACAGGCTGCAAAGTTGGTCAACCGTTTCTGGAAGAGCGGTCATCGCTCTATGCTCCGTCATGGTACCATCTATTTCTTCGTCAAGAACGACAATAAGCTGCCGAGGTCTCTCTGGTCTCTCCTCGTGGCTTCACCTTACATCAATTATGCGGTGAAGGATAAGAAGGTATGGATCAGCAGCAACATGCAGTTCCTTGCCGAGCATGACGAAATCCTCGACATCCTCACCCCATACGATGTAAAGGAAAATGAGTTCATTGAGAAGGCACTGAAGTATGATTGCAAAAAGGCTCTCTATCTCCTCCGTATGACCATGGTTGTTACCACGCAGATCAGTACCAGCCGAGAATTGAACCGCACATCGCCCAACAGCATCAGCGAGCAGAGCACACGCTATGTGAACCTGGAGAAGAAAGGTGGCGTGCAGATTGCCCGTCCGCATTGGTTGCATGAAGGCACCCGATGGCAGAAGTTCCTCTATCTTGCCGGATGCAAGATAGCCGACTGGCTCTATCGCCGTTTGCTGAATTCGGGCATGAAGCCGCAGGATGCCCGCGGCATTCTTCCTCTCGATACCTATACGGTGGTAGCCTATACCTATACCCTCAAGGAGTGGAAACATATCCTGGACCTCCGCTTCCATGAAAGTACCGGCAAGGCGCATCCTAACGCCAAGGAAATAGGCTATCTGATTCATCGCATCATTACCGAGAGAATGATGGAATATGATAAAGAGTTTGAAATTTAATTAAAAGTAAAAAGGTAAAAAAAGAGTTGGTAAAAGGCAAAAGAGCGGTTAAG
>OAWS01000232.1_pt1 | contig 52150 bp, 65 predicted proteins | sample 1517141 | NCBI WGS metagenome assembly OAWS01 (sample SAMEA2580173, study PRJEB22360) | human gut metagenome | biome: human gut; feature: human-associated habitat; material: faeces | place: Denmark | collected 2008/2010
TTCAAGGTACAAACAAAATCAGATATTTATTAATGTGTCTTTTGACACCCTAATCCTATAATAGATAGTAAGAAATAATTAGAAAAGCTTTGAAGGGAGCATTAATTATGGATCAAAATATTGAGAGAAGACAGTTTGTCTGTCACAAATGCGGATGCAACTCCTATGAACATGATCAGTTTCAGGCCACCGGAGGGAATTTTGCCAAGATTTTTGATATACAGAATAAAAAGTTTATTACCATCAGCTGTACCCGCTGCGGATTTACCGAGTTATATAAGAGCCAGACTTCAGAAGGTATGAACATTCTGGATTTTCTTATGGGATGACCGGAAAAGTGCAGGAGAACGAATACAGAGAGATTCAATGTTCCGCGGCCTGCAACCGGGTCCGCGGAAGATTTCCTTACCACTGGGATTTGAATATATACAGGGGATGTGCCCACCGCTGCCAGTATTGCTTCGCTCTTTATTCCCATCAATATATGGAGTCGGATGATTTCTACCATGAGATTTTTGTCAAGACGAACATAGCAGAGCGGCTGGAACGCCAGTTAAAGAGCAGGAACTGGGATCATCAGGTTATTAACCTTGGAGGTGTGACAGACAATTACCAGCCGGCAGAGGAGCAGTACAGGATCATGCCGGAGCTTTTAAAGCTTTTGATCCGATTTGAGAATCCGGCTATCATTTCTACAAAGTCTGATTTAATATTGAGAGACTATGACCTGATCGATCAGTTATCCAGAGTAGCCTACGTAAACATTGCGGCGACGGTCACCACCATGGACGAAGACATAAGGAGCGTATTGGAGCCGGGAGGGGTTTCTTCCTCACGGAGGTTTGATGTTCTCAGTGAATTTCGAAAGACAAATGCGTCCACGGGTGTCCATATGATGCCTGTTATTCCAGACATTACAAGCACCAGAGAGAATCTGGAGGCTGTATTTTCTGAGACAAAACAGAGAGATATCCATTATCTGATCACATCGAATTTGAATTTAAAGGGACCAACCCGGGCCGTATTTTTTAACTTTGTAAGAGAAGAATTTCCGCAGTATGAACAACGTCTGACCAGGCTGTTCAGTTATGGAAAAGAATATAAGGATTATAAAAAAGATTTATTTCAAAGGATTTCGGAGGTCCGCACCAAGTATGAAGTCCAAACGGATTTCAGAAGCATTATAAAAGAAAAAAATGCCCAGTTTGAGGCAGAACAGCTGTCATTTTTCTAGGAGGTAATGACTATGGGAGAGATTATGTTGGAATGTTGTGTAGACTCTTTTGAGTCCGCAAGGGCAGCAAAAGAGGCAGGGGCAAAGAGGCTTGAACTCTGTGCTGACCTGATGATCGGCGGGATCACACCCAGTCCTAAATTATTGGAAATGATCAAGATACGGCTCGACATCCCAGTCCATGTGCTCATCCGGCCAAGGTTCGGAGATTTTTTATACACTGATGATGAGTTTTCTCTTATGAAAAGTGAGATCCACCATTTCAGGGAACTTGGGGCAGACGGCGTGGTGTTCGGATGCCTTACAAAAGACGGACGGCTGGATATGAGACGTATGGAAAGCCTGATGCAGAAGACGATGGGGATGTCCGTCACACTGAACAGGGCATTTGATATGTGTGTGAATCCCTATGAGGCGATGGTCCAGGCGATTGAACTGGGCATTGACGCCGTACTTACATCCGGGCAGAAAAATTGCTGTACTGATGGAAAGGAACTTCTGAAAAGCCTTCTGGAAGTGGCAGGAAAAGATATCACAGTTATGGTCGGATCAGGAGTTAACGCAGCAGTGATCGAAGAATTTTTAAAAGAAGCTCCTTTTGAAGCATTCCATATGTCTGGCAAGAAGACGGTTCAGAGCGGGATGGAATACCGAAAACCGGATGTCAGCATGGGACTGCCGATGATGAGTGAGTATGAACGTTTTGTCACCGATACAGAGGAGATTAAAAAAGCTGCGGCTGTGATAGAGAAGTATATTTCATAGCTGATCCGATAGAATTGTAAGAATTTTGTTATGTTTTTGTCTGCCGGATTTCAGAACTGTCCGCTATGATAGAGATAGTAAAAGAAAGGCGGTGTCAGTTTATGAGCAGACAAGCAGTAAAAAAAGCGACAAATTTCACAACTCTGGTGTTGATCGGAGCGTTGATCATATTTTCAATTTACGGTTACCAAAAAGGGATTTTTACAAACAGAGATCAGTTGGAACTGTTTATCCGGCAGAGCAGTTTTTGGGGACCGCTTCTGTTTATTGTGATCCAGATCGCACAGGTTGTCATAGCGGTGATTCCGGGAGGACTGACCTGTCTGGCAGGAGTCGTCTTTTTCGGACCCTGGTATGGGTTCTTATACAGTGCTGTCGGGATACTCATCGGTTCCTGCATTAATTTTTACCTGGCAAGACGATACGGAGAAAAATTCATCAGGCTTTTTGTAAACGATGAGACATATGAAAAGACCAGGAAAAAGTTTTTGACCGGAAAAAAGTTTGACGTTGTGTTTACAGCTGCGATCCTTCTTCCGGGTGCACCGGATGATGTACTGTGTATGCTGGCGGGGCTTACGGATATGTCATGGAGAAAGTTTTTAACGATTCTTTTTCTGGGGAGGCCGGTCACGATCGTGGTATACAGCCTGGGAGGCGCCATGCTCCCGCTGCTGCTGCGGTAGACTCAAAATCAATAAAGATAAAAGGTAACAGGCGGGACAGCATAAGACTGTTCGGCCTTTTATTATTTTTGTTCTATTGATTCAAAACATCCGGTGGTATATACTGAAAAAGAAATCAGCCGACGAAGAAAGAGATAAAGGAGACAGACGATGGGTTTAAATGAGACGCCGAGAGGAGACAGAATTCATATCGCATTGTTTGGAAGGAGAAACGCAGGAAAATCCAGCATAGTTAATGCATTGACCGGTCAGGAGCTGGCTATTGTTTCAGATGTGAAAGGTACGACCACAGATCCGGTCTGCAAGGCAATGGAACTTTTGCCCCTGGGACCGGTTGTGATGATCGACACCCCTGGGCTGGATGATGAGGGTGAACTGGGAGAAAAGAGGGTGAAGAAGGCGAAAGAAGTGCTGAGAAAGACAGACATCGCCCTGGTCATAGCGGATGCGAAAACAGGCCTTACGGAGTTTGAACAGGGAATTCTTGATCTGATCAGGGAGAGAAAGCTGCCCTATCTGATCGTATATAACAAGACAGATCTGGCAGGCAGAGACAGGGCGGAAGATACAGATCATACCTGTTTTGTCAGCGCGGTGACCAAAGAAGGCATCTTTGAGCTGAAAGAGGCTATCGGAAAGCTTCTCCCAGAAGAAGAACAGCCAAGACAGATCGTGGGCGACCTGATCTCGCCGGGAGACTTTGTGGTTCTTGTCGTGCCCATCGACTCGGCGGCTCCAAAAGGGCGGCTCATCCTTCCGCAGCAGCAGACGATCCGGGATATTCTGGAGCATGATGCCTGCTCTGTTGCAGTCAAAGAATCTGAACTGGAGCACACACTTAAGCATCTTGGGAGAAAGCCTTCTCTGGTTATTACAGACTCTCAGGCATTTGAACAGGTGGCCGCCATCGTGCCGGAAGATATTCCTCTGACATCTTTTTCGATCCTTTTTGCCAGATACAAAGGGGATCTTTTGGAGGAAGTGAGGGGAGCGAGGGCTGCCAAGCATTTAAAGGACGGTTCCAGGGTCCTGATCGCGGAAGGCTGCACCCATCACCGTCAGTGCGATGATATCGGAACGGTCAAGATACCCGGATGGCTTACAGAATATACAGGAAAGCAGCTCATCTTTGAGACGTCCAGCGGGAGCACATTTCCGGAGGATTTAAGCGGCTATGATCTGATTGTTCACTGTGGGGGATGTATGCTGAATCCGAAAGAAATGAAGCACAGAATAGCGTCCTCTGTAAAAGCGGAAGTGCCTATTGTAAACTATGGAGTCTTGATCGCCGACATGAAGGGAATTCTAAATCGGAGCCTTCAGCCTTTCGGACTCTGAAAATCCGGAGGGAGTCTTGACCGGAAGCGGGGTTCTTGAGATAATAGACAAGATAACGAAAGAAAGGATTTGAAACAGATGAGTAAAGTTAGAACCAGATTTGCCCCGAGCCCTACGGGAAGAATGCATGTAGGGAATTTAAGAACAGCATTATATGCCTACCTGATCGCAAAACATGAAGGCGGAGATTTTTTGCTGCGCATAGAAGATACAGACCAGGAGCGTCTCGTAGAGGGAGCCGTCGACATTATTTATAATACCCTTGCAAAAGCAGGACTTGCCCATGATGAAGGGCCGGATAAGGACGGCGGATGCGGCCCTTACGTCCAGAGTGAGCGTCAGGCGGCAGGCATCTATATGGATTATGCAAAGAAGCTGATCAACAAGGGAGAGGCTTATTACTGCTTTTGTGACGAGGAGAGGCTTTCTAGCCTGAAGGTCAAATCAGGAGATGTGGTAGTCAGCCATTATGACAAACACTGCCTGAATCTGAGCAGTGAAGAAGTGGAAGAAAAATTGAAATCCGGCATCCCTTATGTGATCCGCCAGAACAATCCTACCGAGGGCACCACAACGTTTGTGGATGAAATTTATGGTGAAATTACGGTGGAAAACATGGAATTGGACGATATGATCCTTATTAAGTCCGACGGATATCCTACTTATAACTTCGCGAATGTTGTGGACGACCATCTGATGGGGATCACCCATGTGGTCCGGGGAAATGAATACCTTTCATCTACGCCGAAATACAACAGGCTCTACGATGCATTCGGATGGGAGAAACCGGTCTATGTACACTGCCCGCTCATCACGGATGAGGAACACAAAAAGCTGAGTAAACGGAGCGGACATTCTTCTTTCGAGGATCTGCTGGAGGCAGGGTATCTGCCGGAGACGATTGTAAACTTTGTGGCCCTGCTCGGATGGAGTCCGGGAGGGGAAAGAGAGATCTTTACGCTGAAAGAACTGGAAGAAGCATTTGACTATCATCATATGTCCAAGACTCCGGCCGTCTTTGATATGACGAAACTTGCATGGATGAACGGGGAATATATCAAGGCTATGGACGATGATAGATTCAAAGAAATGGCTATGCCGTATGTGAAGGAAGTCATCACAAGAGATGTGGATACTGATAAAATCCTTTCTATGGTCAAGACACGGATCGAGCTGTTTACAGAGATTAAGGACCATATTGATTTCTTTGAAAATGTGCCGGAATATGACAGTGCCATGTACCAGCACAAAAAGATGAAGACAACAAAAGAGTCTGCGCTGGAAGTGCTGAAAGAAATCGTGCCGGTATTTGAAGCGCAGGAAGATTTCAGCAACGATGCCCTCTATCAGACACTGCTTGGGTTTGCAAAGAGCCACGAGGTCAAAAACGGCTATGTCATGTGGCCGGTCCGCACGGCTGTGTCAGGCAAGCAGATGACTCCCGGCGGGGCATCTGAACTCATGGAGATTCTGGGGAAAGAGGAGTCTGTAAAAAGGCTTTGTGCTGCTGTTGAAAAATTAGAGGCAGAGCTTTCATGACAGAATGGAATGAGGCCCAGACAAAGGCCATCACCCACAAAGACGGCCCGATGATGGTCCTTGCCGGGCCGGGGTCCGGGAAAACTACAGTCATCACAGAACGGACAAAATATCTGATCGAACACTGCGGGGCAAACCCCTCCAATATCCTGGTCATCACCTTTACAAAGGCAGCGGCAGCTGAGATGAAGGAACGTTTTTTGAAACTGGCAGGGAGATCCCTGCCAGTTTCTTTCGGTACCTTTCACGCAGTTTTTTTTACGATCTTGAAGCATGCGTACAGCTTTCGGCCGGGGTGTATTCTGCCGGAGCATAAAAAGTATGATCTGCTCCGTGAAATTATCACGGACCGGAATCTGGAAACAGGAGATGAACCGGATTTCCTGCGTTCCCTGATCAGTGAGATCAGCCTCGTAAAAGGACAGCTTCTTTCTATGGGCTATTATCACAGCCAAAGCTGTGCGGACAGTATATTTCAGCTGATTTACAAGGAATACAATGAAAAACTCCGGAAAAACCAGTGGATGGACTTCGATGACATACTGGTCTATACGTACAGCCTTCTGAAGGAGAGAGAGGACCTGCTGGCTGCCTGGCAGAACAAATTTCAATACATTCTGATTGACGAATTCCAGGATATCAGTCCGATCCAGTATGAGATCATAAAGATGCTGGCTGCGCCAAAAAATAACCTGTTTATTGTGGGGGATGACGACCAGTCTATTTACCGGTTCAGGGGTGCGAAACCGGAAATTATGCTTGGATTCCCCAACGATTATAAAGATACCGAAATGATCCGGCTGGACATCAATTACCGTTCCAGTCCGGAAATCGTGGAGGCATCGCAGAAAGTGATCCGTGCCAACAAAAAGAGGTTTGACAAAGAGATAAGATCCTGCCGGGACAGAGAAATTCCAATAGAGCTCAGGACATTTAAAGACCAGCAGGAAGAATGTACTTATGTGGCAAAGAGACTCAGGGACGAATATCAAAAGGGACATCCCTATGAGGAGGCATCAATTTTGGTCAGGACTAACCTTGGAGCCAGGACTATGCTCGGAAAGCTGATGGAATTTAATATCCCTTTTACGGTGAAAGACGGGATTCCAAGTATGTTTGAGCATTGGATCGCAAGAGATATCATAGATTATATGAGGATGGCGCTCGGTGATCGGAGACGGAGCACTTTTTTGAGGATCATGAATCGGCCCAAGCGCTATATCAGCAGAGAATATATAGATCAGCCGGAGATTTCCTTTGAGAATCTGAAGGAGAAGACAAGAAACAAGGAATGGCTTTATGACTATATCGAGGAGTTGGAGGAAGACCTGAGGCTTTTAAAGGATATGACGCCGTTTCTTGCGGTCACCTACATAAGAAAGTCTGTCGGGTACAATGCATTTTTGGCGGAATATGCAAGAATACGGAAACTGAAGGAGGAAGAACTCACCGATGTGCTGGAGGAACTTCAGGAGACTGCCAGAGGATATGACACTTATGAAGAGTGGTTTGATTTTATAAGGCGTTATACAGAGGAGCTGAAGGCACAGTCCGAGAGCGGAGATCAGGAAAAACAGGGAGTCGTCATAAGCACGCTTCACAGCGCAAAAGGGCTGGAATACGAGAGAGTGTTTCTCATTGATGTCAATGACGGGGTAATTCCATATAAAAAGGCTGTGAAGACAGAAGAATTGGAGGAAGAGCGGCGGATGTTTTATGTGGGAATGACCAGGGCAAAGAAATATCTGCATGTCTTTTCTGTGGAAAAGATGTATAATAAAGACAGTAAAGTGTCGGATTTTATCCTTCCTTTAGAGGGGAAGAGGAGAAAGCAGCAGAAGGGAGCGCAGTGATATGAAACAGAGGGCAATACCCAGACCGGGGGATTTTTATAAACATTTCAAAGATAAATTGTATCAGATTATAACGGTGGCCGAACACTCAGAGACCGGAGAGGCGCTTGTCATTTACCAGGCTTTGTACGGGGAATATAAAACCTATGCCAGACCGCTGTCCATGTTTCTGAGCGAAGTGGACGATGAAAAATATCCGGGAGTCAGCGCAAAATACCGGTTTGAACGCGTGGATGTCAGAACGTACCAGAGTATCACAGACCTCCATCAGATCAGCGATATTCTAGAAAGACACAGGGAGATACCAAAACCAGAGGCGAAAGCACCGGAATCGCTGCCGGAAAAAGAGATGCCAAAGCCCGGGGGACACTGTCAGGAAAAAGAACAGCAGGATCTTCTGATCCGTTTTCTGGACGCTGAGAGCAATGAGGAACGACTGGAAATTCTTCGGAGGAATGAAGACAAGATCTCTGAGACAGTACTGGATTCCATCGGCCTTTCCATGGACTTTCCGTTAAGCGGCGATGACCGGGAAAAGAAGCTTCGTGAGCTGGAAGGCTTTATCAAGACGAAGATGAAGTATGAGAAGACAAGAAGATAAAAAAGAGGGAAAGCATGTGTGATCTGCTTTCCCTTTCGTTATATCTGCGGAGTTTTTTTGATGATCTGGATTTGTTCCAATCTGTTTTTTTCAACTTTTCGCACTTTGAAATCGAAGGACGCATCCGATGCGGTCTCTCCCTCGGACGGAAGATGATCCAACAGTTCTATCACATATCCGCCTACGGAATCGTAGTCTTCGGACTCGATCTCTGTATCGATTAAATCGTTTAAATCGTCAAGCTTTAAGGACGCGTTTACCAGATAGGAGCCGTCATCAAGTTCCTGGAAGCTTTCTGATTCATTGTCGTCGTACTCGTCCCGGATCTCACCCACGAGTTCTTCTAAAATATCTTCCAGCGTGATCAGACCGGCTGTAATCCCGTATTCATCCAAAACGATGGAGAAGCTGACATTTTCCTGCTGCATCTGAGCTAACAGGCTGGATATCTTCTGGGTCTCATAGGTGAAAAACGGTTTTCTTAACACGTCTCTGATATGAAAGATTTCTCCGCGGTGCAGTGTGCGGTAGAAATAGATATCCTTTAAATATACGATTCCGATGACCTTGTCCTTCGTCTCCTCATATACCGGCAGACGGGAATACTGTGTAGCCATAAACAGCTCCATTACCTCGTCGTAAGAAGCGTCGGCAGATACAAACGTAATATCGATTCTCGGAATCATAATGTCCTTGGCAATGGAGTCTTTAAAATCAAAGACATTATAAATCATTTCTTTTTCATCTTTTTCGATAACACCGTCTTCATGGCTGGCGTCTACGATCGTTCTCAGCTCCCTCTCTGTCATGACCTGTTTTGACTGCTTTGCATCAATCCGCAGCAGCATCAGGAGGCCTGTGGAGAGCTTATTGATGACGATCACTACCGGGGTCAGGACTTTGGTCACATAGTAGATGACGGGTCCGAAGCGGAGTGCAAGGTTCGTATTTTTGATAGTCGCATAGGTCTTCGGAGTGATCTCACCGAAAATCAGGACGAGAATCGTAAGAACACCGGTTGCGATCCCTGCTCCTGCACTTCCGAAAACATCAATGGCTAATGTAGTGGCCAGAGATGTGGCAGAGATATTTACAAGGTTATTTCCGATCAGGATGCTGCTGAGCATGGCTGCCGGGTTCTCGATCAGCTGAAGTACTCTTTTGGCTTGTCTGTTGCCGTCTTCCACTAAAGCGCGGATGGTATGAACGTTTACTGTCGTAAGCGCAGTCTCCGACGACGAGAAAAATGCCGACAGAGTTAGTAAGATAATTAAGATACATAATCTTAATATGACACTGGGGTCCAAATAAAATCCCTCCTAAATGATATGGTTTATAGTGTGAGCTTTTTTACCGCTATTTCCGTCGTACTTTAAAATGCGCTTCTAGAATAGTGGTAAAGTCATTTTCAGGATACTGCCTTTTGTTTTCAGGTTGTCAGCTCCTGCGGAAAATGTTTTGTAGTTACGATAATTTTACTAGTCAAGCGGGGAAGTGTCAAGTTTTGCCTTGCCGGCCGTCTTTCTTAAAGGCGGTTATTTATGCTGATAGTAAAAAACAGCAAGCTGTGTCCGGTCTCTGAGCTCCAGTTTGTCAAGGATCACACTCAGATAATTTCTTATTGTTCCCTCGCTTAAAAACAGACATTCAGAAATTTCTTTATTGCTCATGCCTTTGGCTATGTATTCGATCAGGAGCAGCTCTTTTTCGCTGATGCCATAGTCAGAATAGGAAAAATGCTGTTTGTTTGAGATCAGATCTGGGATTTTTGAGATGATCTCATTTCCGAAAACGTTCTGACCGTTTTCCACCGCGTGGAGGGCAGGCAGGATGCTCTCGAAGTCCTGCTTCAGGATGTAGCCTTTTGCGCCGATATTCAGGGCGTCGATGATATATTCATCGTCAGAGAATGTCGTCAGGAACAGGATTTTAGAATCCGGATGTTTCCTGCGGATTTCTCTTGCAGCCTCGATGCCGTTCATGCTGTTCATCCGGATATCCATCAATAGAACATCCGGATGATATGATTCATATAAAGAGACAGCCTCAGCACCGCTTGACCCCAGGGCCTGCACATGGACATCACCGGATGTCTCTAAAATTGTTTTCAAAGAAGCCGACACAAGTTTGTCGTCGTCGACGATAATGATATTCATGATTTACCTCCCGGCTGATAATATGCCGTATTGCGCGGAACAGTGATAAATATTTTAAAACCGCGTTCAAATGTAATGTTTATAGTGCCGTGAAAAGCTTCGATCCGTTCTTTCATATTGAGCAGGCCCATACCGGAGGAATAAGATTCCGGTGCCTTGGACCCGTCGTCCTCAAATAGCAGCTGATAGAACGATGGATGTTCCCTCAGTACAAGACGAATCCGTGTTGCGTCGCTGTGTTTTACAGCATTTGTAAATGCTTCTTTTATGATCGCGGCAAAGCAAAACTGAAGGTTTTGAGGAGGAGGCTCGGATATATCGTATTCCAGATCTACGCTGTACTCCGGATACCCGTGTATGATCTCGGCGACAGAGTCATGAAGACTCACAGATGATTCTTTAAGTCCGTGTACGCTGGTGCGGATACTGTCCATAGCAGTATTCAGAGTTTTAAGCAGTTCGGACAAAGGAGATGACAGCCTGCTGTCTTGATTCAGGACTTTGAGGGCACCCAGCTGCAGGATCGAGCGGGAAAGCATATGCCCTACGTTGTCATGGATCTCTCTGGCAATCCGATTTCTCTCTTTCAGAGTTGCAAGGTGTATTTCCGTCTCTTGTTTTTCCATCAGGTACCGATTTTTCTTATTCAGCAAAAGATTCAGTTCCGTACTGTCATCTCTCAGTTTCTTAAACTTTTCCCTCATATTCTCAAGTTTTTGGGTGCGGACAGCCAGAAACAGGGAAAGCAGCAGACTGAGCACCAAATCGATGCGCAGGAAAAAAAGGCGGTTTATGAAATAAGGCACGGACGCCAAAATTAAAATAACACCGGGAAATTTTCGCCTGGTCCGGGCACAGTCATAACAAAACAGAGGCAGAAAAATACTGAAAACCGGGATAAAAAGACAGAGACCCCCATAGAAACCTGAGACTGTGAAAGACAGTTTTTCTTCATTTTTAAGGGAAAGAAAACAGGATGCCGTAAAAGCAGTAAGAAAAGCAATCACAGGCATCGTTCCTGGCTCTCTGGAAAGAAGGGGCAGAATAAAAAGCAGCAAAACAAATTTATCAATAAGTACAGACATAAAACCCTCCCACCTCAAAAATTACTTTAAGTATACCTTATCGCGCGAAGCGCGTCCACCCGAAGGTATATTCTACAGCATGACGTGGTTTTTTCAGCACTATTGGAGGAGCGCATTTCAAAGTGCGACGGAAATAGTGCTGAAAAAATCATGACAAATGTCACCTCCACTCCTGACACAAGGCACTGTAACCATACAGCAGGATCAGGTAAAGTTAAAACATCAAATGAAAGGGGTGGAATTATGGAACAGTCTATCATTGAAATAAAAAATTTAGTTAAGAGATATAAGGATCTTTTGGCACTGGACCATTTAAATATGGAGGTCAGGAAGGGAGAGGTTTTCGGACTTCTTGGGCCGAATGGTTCGGGGAAAACTACAGCTATCAACTGTATATTGGGACTCTTATCCTATGATAAAGGTGAGATAAGAGTCTTCGGGAAACCCATGGAAGCCGACTCCTATGAGAGCAAGAGAGAGATCGGTGTGGTGATGCAGAACGTTGCAGTCTTTAATGAACTTACGGTCATTGAAAATATTGATTATTTCTGCGGACTTTATGTCAGAGACAAGAAGGAGAGAAAGAGACTTGTGGAAGAAGCTGTCCAATTTGTGGAATTGGAGGAATTTCGGAAGTTTTACCCGCCCAAGCTTTCCGGAGGCCTGTTAAGACGCCTCAATATTGCCTGCGGCATTGCTCATAAACCAAAATTGATCTTTTTAGATGAGCCTACGGTGGCAGTTGATCCTCAGAGCCGAAATAAGATCCTGGAGGGGATTCTTGAACTGAACCGACAGGGGGCAACTGTCGTTTATACTTCTCATTACATGGAGGAAGTGGAACGGATATGCAGCAGGATACTGATTATGGATAAGGGAAGGCCCCTGGCCACCGGAACGAAAGAAGAGCTGAAACAGATGATCAAGATGGGAGAAAAGATCACGGTGGATGTATCTGACCTGAAGAGAGAGGAGCTTCAGGCAATACGTAATATGCAACATGTATTCCAGGTGGATTACACAGACGGAAAGCTCTATGTGCAGTGCAGCGGGGGCAGTCATAACCTGGTAAATGTTCTGGGATACCTGTCTGAAAGAGAAGTTTCTTTCGGCAGAGTTTATTCGGAGCTTCCTACATTAAATGACGTATTTCTGGAGATCACAGGAAAACAGCTGAGAGATTAGGAGGGGAAACTATGTTTTGGCATTTATATAAATATTATTTCAAAGCATCCATTAGAAATAAGTCCGCTATTTTTTGGTGTTTTGCATTTCCTCTCATACTCGCTTCCCTGTTTTATTTTGGATTCGGAAATCTTTTAAACGATTCAGAAGAACTGAAAGCAGTCCCGGTGGCAATCGTGGAGACGAAGGCGGCAAAAGGTGCAGAAGGATTTAAGCAGACTGCGGAAGAGCTTTCAAAAAAAGGTGAAGATCAGCTTCTGAAAGTGCAGTACACATCTTTGAAGAAAGCCGAAAAGCTGCTCCAAGAGGGAAAGATTGACGGCTTTTATACTCTGGGAGACAATGTCAGGCTTACAGTAAAAGAAAATGGTATCAACCAGACGATTTTAAAAGAGGTCAGCGATCAATATATCCAGATGAATAACATGGTACGGCAAACGATAAAAGAACACCCGGAAGGGATGGAAAAACTGGTAAAAGCAATGTCACAAAATATGGTAGAGAATCAGCAGATCAGTCTGGGAAATGAAGATGCCAATATGATGGTGCAGTATTTTTATGCATTGCTTGCCATGGTATGTCTTTATGGAGGTTTTATGGGGCTTCAGAGTGCCCTCCATGCTCAGGCGAACTTGTCGGATATTGCGGCCAGAAAAGCAGTTTCTCCAGCAGAGAAGCTGAAAAGTACAGCAGCTGACTTCCTCGTAGGCGTGACGGTGCAGTTTTTGGCATTCCTGGTGGCGATCGGCTATATGTGGCTGGTGCTGAAAATTGATCTTGGAAGCCAGGCAGGATTTATTTTGCTGGCCGGATTCTTCGGATGTTTTACCGGGGTGTCCATAGGGCTGTTCATCGGTTCGATCGGCCGGATGTCCAGAGATACAAAAAGCGGGCTCAACATAGGCATCAGTATGTTTTTCTGCTTTTTCAGCGGATTAATGGTAGGAAATATGAAAGACATTGTGGAAAAACATGTACCGATTTTCAACAGGATCAATCCGGCAGCGCTGATCACGGACTGCTTTTACAGCCTGAATATTTATGATGACCTGTCGGTTTATTTCAGAAGCTGTATTTCACTGATCATAATTTCTGTTTTACTTTGCCTTGGGAGCTTTTTCATGATGAGGAGGAAAAAATATGCAAGTATTTAAATGTTTTTTTAAGATTGTCAGAAGTAAAAAACTCTCAATGTCTATTTATGCCGGAATTTTTTTCGCACTGACAATCTTGTTTTCAAGCTTCGGAAAAAACAGTGATACCGGATTTCAGACAACAAAAATTAATGTAGGCATTGTAGATCATGACAAAAGCACAGTTTCCAAAGCGCTGAAAACGTTTCTTTCAAATGAACAAAATGTAAAAGATATAAAGGATGAGAAGAAAACAATGCAGAATGAATTGTTTTACAGAAATGCAGAATATATTCTGATCCTGCCGAAAGGATTCGGAGAGAGCCTGTTAAGTGAAAATAAAAAGGCACAAATAGAAAATGTAAAGGTTCCCGGCTCCACCAGCGGCTATATGATTGACCAGCAGGTAAATAAGTTTACAAAGATGGTGAGGAGCTATCTGGCCTCAGGATTTTCAGAACAGCAGGCGGTGGAGAGGGCTGAAAATACATTGAGGTCATCGGCAAAGGTGGACCTGATGGGAAGCAAAAAAGCCGGCGAACAGAGCAATACCGCATATTATTTCCAGTACCTTGCCTATATCTTTATTGCGCTGATCACAGTGGCAGTGAGCCCGGTATTCATGGTCTTTTATAAAAAAGATATCAGAAGAAGAAACCAGTGCTCCGCGGCCACAGAAAGATCCAGGAATCTTCAGCTGGCGCTTGGGACATTGACGGCATCCGTGGGCTGCTGGCTGGTGTTTATGCTGCTGGCTATGGCGATGTACCGGAATGAGATTTTTCAGAGCAACCTTTTGCTGTTTATGCTCAACAGCGTAATGTTCATAGGCGTTTCGGCAGGCATATCCTTTCTCGCGGGGCTTCTCGTCACCAATGATGACGCACTTCAGGGAGTCATAAATGTGGTGTCTCTTGGAAGTGCGTTTCTGGGAGGGGTGTTTGTGCCGCTCGAGTTTATGAGCAAACAGGTGCTGACTGTCTCAAGATTCCTTCCGACCTATTGGTATATCAGGTCCAATAAGCTGATCGACCAGCTGGATGTTTTGGACATGAGCCATATATGGCCTGCGATGCAGGGAATCCTGATCCAGGCGGGATTTGCTCTGGCACTGTTTGCAGCGGCCATGCTTGTGAGCAAACAAAAAAGGACTGCATAGAAAACACCAGACAAAAAGACTGCAGACATATCACGAACTATTGTCTGCAGTCTTTTTATCAGGAAATCAAAAGACAGGTTTATTTTGCTTTTTCGGCAAAAGTATTGTCGACCAGTTTATCGAATGGGACAGTGTCATCTAATTCCCCTGCGTTTTTCAGGATATCCTGAAGAAGGGTAAATCCGTCTTCACTGAACACAGGATTCTCTTTGTAGGTATCCTGATCTTTGTAGCGTTTGATGATGGTAATCAAATCGTTTTTCGATACGTCAGGGAACTGTCCGCCGATGACAGAGGCAATCTCATCCGGAGTATGTTTATTTACGTATTGCTGGCCTTTTTTGATAGCATTGGTAAAGCCCTGTATGATCTTCGGATTCTTTTTGATATAACTCTTCTTTGCACAATAAGTCGTATAAGGAACAAACCCGCTTTCCACGCCTATGGATGCAACAACATATCCTGCACCCTGTGTTTCGAGAGCGGTTGCATTGGGTTCAAATTCCACCGTAAAGTCTCCTGTGCCGCCGGAAAAAGCCCCGGATGTGTTGGCAAAGTCAATATTTTGGACCATCCTGATATCTTTTTTCGGATCAATCTTTTGTTTCTTCAGAACATACTCAAAGATCATCTGAGGCATTCCGCCTGTCGTTCACTATATCATGTAAATCTTGGTCATATAGTGAGCCATTGTCAGTTTCAGATGGTATGCCTTTATAAAAATTTGCCATAATCTCTTGTATTTCTTCTTTTGTTTTAACAATTGTGTAAGGTTTCAATGAGTTATCGCTTGGCACTACGATACCCATGTCTATCATAAACCCAATATAAGGCAATACACTTTTCTTTGATTTCGGATATCCCCAATCCGTAAGTGCTTTGGATAAATACTTTGCAGAAGTATAACCTCTTTCTTCTTCATAAATCAGTCGCATGGTTTGGTAAATGATTTCATTTTCACGACGGTTCATTTCCTGTGCCGGACTATATTTAATAAGACCAGACAAGCCATATTTTAACTCGATTTCTGGAAATCCATCTTCATCCACTTCAATTCGTTCGATTAAGATTTCGATATCTTTGCGATCCAGAATGCCCTTCTCAATGATTTTATCAACCACCTGTAGTGCGTTCTGGAGTTTTTCTTTTACATCTTCATTTTCTAGACTGGTATCATTTAATTCTTTTAACTGCATTTCCAGTCCATGAATCTGTGAAAGAATATCTTTCTGCAGAGCATCATAGGTTTCATTGACAATATCCTCATTCCCGTGAGCGTTGGATAAATCTCTAACTTTCTGAGTAAAAAGAACTTTCAGTTGTTTCTTTCGTTCATCAATCTGATTTTGAATTTCGGAACGCTTTTCTTCAACCGTTCTTTTTTCAGAATCGAAATCCTTCATATCATAGGTGGCAATAACTTCGCAGAGTGAATCACGACAGAGCTTGATGTAAGTTACAACATCTTCCATCAGATCTTCTTCTTCGATAAGATGTGATTTTGAACAATAACGTTTGCCCTTGGTGTTGTATGTGGTACAGATATAATATTTGCGTTCTCTACTGGAAGTTGTTCTTCTGATCGGAGTCAAACGACTTCCACAATCTTTACAAAAGAGGCAACTTCCAAATGGATTCGGTATCTCAGAACCAATCCATTGCCCACGACTGCCACGATAATTGTTCTTGACACGTTTTTCCTTCATATCCTGAATTAGATCAAAAGAAGCTTTGTCAATGATGGCTGGATGATGGTTTTCAAAAACATACTGTTCATCCTTTGGAACACGCTTGTCTTTCCCGTGAACGGTAGAACGAGCACGTTTTCGCAAACGTAAAGTTCCGATATAAAAATCATTTCCAAGCATATCTTTGACCATAGAGTCAGACCACACTGTTGCAATCTGACGTTTTGTGATTTTGCCTTCTTCCAGTTCACGCTCATGGCGAACCATAGAAGGTGTTGGAACTTTATTTTCAGTCAGATAATTGGCAATCATGCGATAGCCGGAGCCTTTCAGATAAAGGTCATAGACCATCTTCACATATTCTGCTTCTTTCGGTATGATTTCTATTTTGGATTTGTCTATTTCATTTCTTTTATATCCAAATGGTGGCTGTGTCATCAATATTCCCTCTTTTTGACGAGCTTCAAGAGCACGTTTGATTTTTCTGCTGATATCTTTTACATATTTTTCATTATACCACGTTGTGATACCGATTGTATCATCATCATCGGTTTCTGAATTATAATTTGTATCAACAACAATCAGTTCTTTTTTTCGCTCTTTAAAATCTTCCAAAAGAAGGAGCACTTTTGCATTGTGACGTCCAACGCGTGAAAGGTCTTTTACAAACACTCGATCAATGTCTTTATCCAAATCATCCATTAACTGGTTAAGTCCAGGTCTATTAAAAATATAACCTGAAACGCCATCATCTTCATACCAGCGGTCGATAACCATATTACATTCTGCCGCAAATTGGCTAATAATTAATTTCTGATTTTCGATAGAAACATAATTTCGTTTGTCATCATCTCTTGATAGACGTACATATCCAACATTCATAAACTCACTTCCTTTCTTTATATGAAATATATTAACATGAATAATGTAAATATAGAATATATTTAGGAAGAAAATTTATCAACTGCTCGTGTTACAGTAGTGATTTTTGATTACTGCCTTTAAGCCATCGTGAATATTCTTATCATTCTGCCCATCCAGATATGTGACAACTCGAAATCCCAGTTTCCTATATTTTTCCTTTGCTGTTTCAAAATCTTCCTGTGTAGAAAAATCATTTTTCCAAAGATAATAGGTTGGTTTACTCAAGTGTTATCACATCCCCTCTGCCTTATCGTTATTGTATGAATCCCTGTTCCTATTGTTGCAAGTCCCATTTGCAGCTTTATCGACTGAGCCGAGATTCCAGTTTCTTTGGTGAACGGTCTTTCACGTTCCTCTTATGGACTTATCCATAACTCGCCGTTTTAGTGCCGAGCCTCCCCGATCGTCTATCTTAGAAGTGAGTGTCATTATATGCTTACCGCCGATTCCGGTTTCTCTAATTGTCAAGGTGCGAAAGCAATTTCTGCTTTTGATAAGGTGAGGATAACACGAATTTTTGAAGTGCCTTGAATATTGACGACGATTGCAATTTGGCAATGACGGAGGGATGAAAAATTGCAAATTTGCAATTGTGGTAGAGGGTTAGATGCGATATGATATAAGAAACTGAGTTATTATTGAGGTAAGCAATTATGAAATTGAATTATAAAAAAGCGGTCCTTAAGGATATAGAAATACTAACGGAAACCAGAATTAACGTTCTTCGTGCTGCAAATCAGCTTAGTGATGATATGGATATGTCTTATGTTAAGGAATAATCGTATCTATATTATCAAAAATCTCTTTTGGAAAATAACCATGTGGCATACTTGGTTTTTGATGGTCACGAATTTGTTGGTGCAGGTGGGATAAGTTTTTTTCAGGTAATGCCTACGTTTCATAATCCAACAGGCAAAAAGGCATACATAATGAATATGTATACAAAGCCGGAATATCGAAGAAAAGGAATTGCTTATAAAACGTTGGATTTATTGGTCGCTGAAGCAAAACAGAGAGGAATACATGCAATCTCTCTTGAAGCAACAAATATGGGAAAACCATTATATGAGAAATATGGATTCACTAAGATGAATTATGAAATGGAATTGCAATAATAAGTTACATGGAAAGGATGATGTTATGAAATCATTGCCAGCGGATAACATCTATCAAAGATTATGTGATCTTCGTAACGGAACTGGGAAATCACAAAAAGAAGTTGCAGATGAATTAAATATCCAGGCATCGGTATTAAGCCGAATTGAACGTGGAGAAACAAAATCAGTCAGTCATGATTTGGTTATAAAATTTGCAGAATATTATAATGTGTCAACGGATTATTTACTTTGCATATCAGATGTTCGTATTAGAAGGAATGTTGAATTGGAAGAATTAGGACTGACCAATAAAGCACTGTTTCAACTATTGCAAGGAAAAGTAAATGGAAGTTTACTAAGTAAAATGTTAGAACATCCATATTTTCCTGTACTTCTTGATACTGCTAATGCTTATTTTACAGAAGCTCATAACACTGGTTTTGCTAGTAGAAATGCAATTATAGATATAGGAACTGCAAATATAAAAGATTTTATAAAGGAACATCCGGAACATAGAATCGAAGGACGGCATGATATTCGTAGACTTAATGCAGAAAAGGTTACTGGAACCGAGGCTGATCTTGAAAAAATCAAAAGCATTTTCCTGTCCATGCTGAAAGATATTAAGAAAGAATACGATGTACCACAACAAGATATCAGTACAGAAGAATTAAAAAAACAAATAGTCACTATGAAAAAACAGGCAATATTTCAGAAAAAGAAGAAGCCAAGTTTTAACGAAAATGATATGACAAGAATTGTTATGGGGATGTTTCAAAGTATGGGGATGGACTTGGATGAGTATGAACAGGAAATGTTTCACAAAATGATGGTGCATATGTTACAGAGGAAAAGATAGGAGATTTGAGATGGGAATATTTGATAAATTATTCAAGAAAAAAGCAATAGAATCACAACAGAGTATACCAGTAAAGCAAGATAAACAAGAAAAAACTACAGTGAATATGGTCATGCAAAAAGCGGAACCAACAGTAAAAGAACAATTGAAAAGAGGATACGTTGGTACATATAAAAAGCAAGTGGATTACGCTACAGTTAAAGAATTGAAAAAACGTTATATTGCTTTCGATGTTGAAACGACAGGATTAAGTCCGATGAATGATAAGATAATCGAAGTTGCAGCTGTTTTATTTGAAAATGGAGAGATTATCAAAGGATATAGTTCATTGGTTAATCCAGAAGTCTTTATTCCATACAGTGCCACCGCTATTAATCACATTACAAATGAAATGGTAAAAGACGCACCGAAAGAATGTATTGTGTATGCAGAATTAGTAGACTTTCTAGGAGATGCTTTAAAACAGCAAACTACTATATGTGCACATAATGCGTCTTTTGATATGAATTTTCTTTCAGAAACATTAATGCGTCTTGGATATGATGGAAAAATTTCTTATGTAGATACACTTTCACTTTCTCGTAGTTTGATCAAAGGGTTGCATAACTATAAACAAGATACGGTTGCTATGTATTTTGACCTTGTAAATAATCAATCTCATAGAGCTGTTACAGATGCAGAAATATGTGGGAAAATTCTTTGGAACTTACTGCAAATAGAAGAAAAAGAGGAAGAAAAAAGATTAAGAAACTTAGAAAAAAGTAAACCATGTGACGAAGAAATGGAGATATGTGCTTACATTCAGAATTGCATCATGAAAAATGGTGGTGATTCTAAATGGTTAGGGTTTTATAAAAACAGTAGCAATTACGTTGATGTAAGTTACCTATATTCTATTTTGAAATTTAAATGTGCCAAAAAGGGAAAATACATTATTGTTGAAAAGTCAAGTGCTGGAAAACTAAATTGTAATATAGAGCCATGTACAATGAGTGAAGGTGGTTCGGATTATGTAAGAGTATATTTCAATAGTCCGTTCGAATTGGAGCCGTTGGAATCATATTTATTTAGCATTTATGCGAAATGTCGTAAGTCAGCATTGGATTATTTTAAATATAATAAGCGATATGAAGCAGAACATAAAAACAGTCCAGCTATGTTAAACCATCTTTCTGATATGGATGTTGCAGCGTTGCTTGAAAGTGCTGAAAGGAGAAAATTGACGGAGAAAGTTGTTTCGGAAACCATAGAGAATTCTAATGATAAATCTCGAATCTCTAGAGAAGATATCATTATTCAGCCTATTCATAATAGAGTTCCATTAGCTGGTATTCGCAATAAAAATAATTGGGAAAAGGGCTATGATGAAGGATATCCATTCTGGGAAAAAGGAGATAATCTCCGTAAAGAGGGAAATGTAGAAGATGCAATCAAACTGTTTGATCAGGCAAGATATAATGGATATGATGCTCCGGTTCTTTATGACTCTTATGCAATGGCATATCATAAACTGAAAGACTATGCAAACGAAATAGATATTTTAGACGAAGGCATTGTGCGTGAAAGAAAAAATGGAATAAATGTTAGTCGTTTAGAAGCTCGACGAGATAAAGCAATACAATTGCTATACAAACAGCAAGAGGCTGAGAAAAAGAAATTAGAAAAAGAACAGATAAAAAATGAAAATATAAAAATTATTTCTGAGACTTCTACGAAAACAACAGGGCGTGCTATTTTGCAATTGACGGATGATATGACTTTAATCAAACGATATGATACTATTGCACAAGCTGTACGTGAAACCGGTGTAAATTCCAAGAGTATACGAGATGCTGCAAAAGGTGTTCAGAAGCATGCAGGTGGTTATGTTTGGAAGTATGTTGATGAAATTGGCGATTGAACTGTTGTTGCAAATACGTTTTAATTCAATATGGTTGTGCTATGGAATCTTGAGATGCCCATAGCCCATAGGAGTTCATGCGTGGACTCCTTTTTTTGAAAAAACATTGTATATTGACTTTTTTTAATGATGGAAGTATGATTATTCATATAAATCATACTTCGGGAGGCGCTTATGGAAGTTAATAACGGAAAATATGCATGGATGGTTAAAATTGGAGAAAAAGGTCAATTTGTTATCCCGAAAGAAGCAAGAAATTTATTTGATCTTCAGCCGGGAATGGAAATTTTAGTTTTAGGTGATGAAAAAAGAGGTTTGGCAATCTTGCCAAAGGAAATGCAAAAAGAATATATTGTAAGGATTTTTTCAGAAATGGATTCCTAAAGGATGGTGAGATTCTATGAGTAAAATCGTTTTCTTTTGTATCCCAGCGCATGGGCATACAAATCCGACGTTAGGAGTTGTGCGTGAATTAATCAGTAGAGGGCATCAGGTTTTTTATTACTCCTACAATATGATGCGTGACAAAATCGAATCCACAGGTGCTGTTTTTGTATCTTGTGATGAATACGATCAGGAACAGCGATTAGATGCGAAAGACGGAGCCCGAATAGGAAAAGATTTGGCTTTTTCAACGCAGATATTGGTTGATACTACATTAGCTCTGGATGATGCGGTGTGCGAACATATGAAAGAATTAAATCCAGATTGTATCGTTGCGGATTCCATGGCTGTATGGGGAAAAGCTGTGGCACTAAAACTTGGGATTCCGTTTGTATCTTCAACGACAACCTTTGCTTTCAATCAGCATTCAGCAAAGATAATGAAGCAAAGTCCAGGACAGATATTTGGTATGATCTTCTCAATGTTGAAAATCAATAAAAACATCAAACGTTTACAAGATAAAGGTTATCCTGTAAAAAGCGTTCTCGATATTATTCAAAATGACAACAATATAGATACGATTGTATATACATCTCCAGAATTTCAACCATGTTCCAAAACATTTTCGGATAAATACGTTTTTGTAGGGCCATCAATACGACCTGTTGAAAATGCGATTGAGAAGAAGTCGGATAAATTAATTTATATATCAATGGGAACAGTCATTAATGATTCCGTAGAGTTTTACAAAAAATGTATAGAAACATTTGCCAATACAAAGTATCAGGTTATTATGTCAGTTGGCAATTTGATAAATATTGAAGACTTAGGTGCTATACCGGATAATATTACGATTTCGAGGTTTGTAGATCAGATAGCTGTATTAAGTCAGGCGGATGTATTCCTTACCCACTGTGGTATGAATAGTGTCAATGAAAGTTTATATTATAAGGTTCCACTCGTGATGTTTCCGCAAACATCTGAACAAGACGGCGTGGCTACAAGGGTAGAACAACTTGGTGCGGGTGTCAGATTGAAGAATATAAATGTAAAATCTATTAGGACGACAATTGAAAATGTACTAAATACAAAATCTTATTATGAACAGGCGTCAAAAATTTCTCAGGGATTCCGTAAATGTACTGGTGCAAAAGGTGCCGCAGATAAAATTGAAAAAATGTGCAAACGAATAGAAATCAACATCTAAATGAGAAAATATCGAATTTAGATGTTGATTTTTTGCTAAAAATGGATATAATAGATTATGAAAGGAAGGGTTTAAACTATGTTGATACAATTTAATTTTAAAAATTTCAAATCATTTCGTGATGAGGCTACACTGGATTTATCCGCAGCAAAAATGACAGAATTTTCAAATCGTGTTATATCCGTGGGTAACGAAAAGATATTGCCTGTAGCTGCTGTTTATGGTGCAAATGCAAGTGGAAAATCTAATGTCTATGGTGCATTTGAGTATATGAGCGAGTATGTAGTGAACTCTTTCAAATATGGCGATGAAGAAGATTTCGATGATATCAGACCACGTCCATTTCTTTTTGACGTTTCTTCTGAAACAGCAGATACAAGTTTTGAAGTTTATTTTACCGTACCAGGTGACAAAACTGAAAAATGTTATAATTACGGATTTTGTATCGGGCAAACTGGTGTTACAGAAGAATGGTTAAATTACAAGGCAAAAACAGCTCGCAAATATTCTACTGTTTTCTACAGAGATGAGGAAACGTTGGATCTTGTAGGTGTTCCAAAAACAAGCAGAGAAAATATTGAAATTGCATTAGAAAAAGAGGTTCTGATTGTTTCATTAGGAGCAAAATTAAAAGTTGCTAAATGTAAACTTGTAAGGGACTGGTTTTTGAATAATGAATTTGCAGATTTTGGAGATGCTGTTACTAATTTCTTTATGTCTCGTGTTCTTCCTGCGGGATTTATTGATGACGAAAAAATCAGAGCAAACGTTGTAAAATACTTCTCTTCTTTTGACGAAACAATAAAAGGATTTGAAGTTACAAAACTTCCTGCCCAGGAAGATTCTAAAGAAGAAAAATATCTGATAGATGCACTTCATAAAAAAATCGGATCTGAAGACATGGCAAAAATTCCACTTGCTCATGAATCAGCAGGTACTTTAAAAATGTTTGCACTCTATCCAGAATTACAGGATGTATTGCAAAATGGTGGGGTATTCTTTATCGACGAGTTAAATGCTCGATTACACCCACTTCTTGTTCGCAACTTCATTCTTACTTTTCTTAACCCAGAAATCAATGTAAATCATGCACAGCTCGTATTTACAACGCATGACACATGGCAGTTATCTAATCAGCTGTTACGTCGTGATGAAATCTGGTTTACGGAAAAAGATGATATGGGATTATCTACATTATATTCCTTGGCTGATTTTATCGACGAGGATGGTTCCCGTATCCGTAAGGACGAAAGTTATGAAAAAAATTATCTGTTAGGAAAATATGGAGCTATTCCATCCTTAAAGACAATCGACTTTTTTAAGGAGGGTTAACTTATGGCACGTAAAGACAGAACGGGTAACAGAAAAACAAGAGAACAGCGTGCAGTACGTCGTATCCCAGAAATGGGATACTATCTGGTCGTGACCGATACAGAAGCTACTGAACGCTGTTTTTTCACTGGATTACATAATAACCTTCCAGAAGACACAAAGAAGAAGCTTGTTATCAAGGTCGTGGAGACAAAGACTCAGAATATGATTCAAAAGTGTCTTAAAATGACTGCTTACGAAGCACAATATCGCATTCCGTGGATTGTATTCGATCGTGATCAAGTGCCAAACTTTGATCAGATAATCAAAGATGCTGAGAAAGCTGGAATTAACGTGGGTTGGTCCAATCCGTGTTTTGAAATCTGGATGTTTGCCTATTTTGGTAATATGCCGGTAATACAGGAATCTTGGATCTGCTGCTCAAGATTCAGTGAATTGTATAAAGTAAAAACTGGTCAAGACTATTCAAAAGCTGATTCTGATATGTACAAAAGACTCTGTGAAAACGGAGATGAAGATAAGGCACTTCAGATTGCTGCTCAGAAATATGAGCAATGTCTGAGAGAAGGTAAAATAGTTCCATCACATATGTGTCCGGCAACAACGGTGCATGAGCTGGTGGGTGAAATTAGAAGAAAGGTTAAAGGGTGATTATATGGCTAATTATATGACATTTTTCCCTGTGGGTAATGGGGATATGACATTGATTCAAACAAAGACAAATAAATACATCATGATAGATTGTAACATGAGAAATGCAGAAAATGATGATAAAATTTATGATTGCAATGAATACTTGCAAGATACTCTGCCGATTGATAATGGACAAATTTATTTGGATGCATTTTTCTTGACTCACTCAGATAATGATCATTGTCGTGGAATTAGAGATTACTTTAATTTGTGTGCTCCAGAAGATTCTGACGATGATAAAATCAGAATTGATGAATTGTATGTACCTGCAAAACTTATGATGGATGAGACTCATTACAATGACGATGCAGATGCGATTAGAGAAGAAGCACAAAGAAGACTTGACTTGTTAGGTACTGAAGAAGCAGATACGCCAGGAAATCGTATTAAAATTGTTGGATATAGTAAGGAATTAAAAGACTACGCAGATGCTATTGTTCCAGCAGGAGAAACGATTTCTGATATAAATGGAAATACGGATTATGGCGCAGAAATATTTGTATTAAGACCGGTGAAGAAAGCAAACGATGATGAAGAGTCTGACGTGAACGATTGTACCGCCTCTTTTAAAATTACTTTTGAGATTAATGGTGGTACATATATTGCAATTATCGGTGGAGATCTCAAGTGTGAGAACTGGAAAGAAGTTATTGAACTAAATCCAGACATGACTTTTGATTTATTATTGGCACCACACCATTGCTCCTGGCATGCAGTTAGTTCTGAAGATACTCATACAGGAAAAGCAGACCCTGTTATTGAAGAATTTCTTGAAAAATCTAAAGAAAATGCATATGTGGTTTCTTCGAGCAAGGTCATTAAACGTGATGGTGACAATCCACCGAGTTACAGAGCTAAAAACGTCTATATTAAGCACCTGAAAAAGCAAGATAGATATAAATGTACAGCAGAATATCCAAATGCTGATGATCCAAAACCATTAACATTTAAAATTACTGGTCAGGGATTTTCAATAAAATCTATTGCAACAGCAACAAGTCAATACAATTCCTTTACACAAAAATCTTATGGTGGAGAATAGTATGCCGGGTACAATTTTTGAACGTTATGAATTTCATAAATTGGAAACTTGTTGTGAAAAATATATGCCGTTGATATCGGCCATAGATGAAAATTATAGTATGGAGAGATTGGGACTTTATGAGAGTTCGCTTTCTGATGGACTATTTATTCATTGCAGATTGGAACTTTCACTCCCGACTAACGGCGTATATAAAGAATTGGATGTTCGTTCTGATGAAGAAATATTAATTTTTGTCAAATCGGACTATCCATTCTTTGCACCAGCGATTTTATTTGTAAGGAATGACTTTCCTACCAGCCGAATTCCGCATCTAAATCTTGGTATTGCAAATAGCAATATTCATCTTTTGAATCCTTGTTTATATAGAGGGGATGTTAACGAATGGTTTTTTCAGAATGGTCCTAGGGCGTTTTGTGATCGTGTGAATGATTGGTTTTCTGATTTGATTAATGGAGAACTTATGAATGGTGATGGATTTGAAACTGTTCGATATGAGAATACAGCAGGATTTGCAGAAATGGATTTTGATTATTTATGTAAGATAATCTCAACGTATGGAACTACTCATGGTGCTCAAGTATTACAAATGAAACAAAAAGCGAACAGATATTTTCAGATTTTGAATCAAGAATATTCAAAAGAGTTAAGTGATGATATCCTGCCATGTATATTTGTATTTGATAGAGAAGATGTAGTTCATGATTACATCAGTCAAGCTCTTTGTACTGAGAAAGATTTGAAAATTTTTCCGTGTGAATGTAGAATTCAACATGGAATTCGAAAAATCTCAAGAAGATACCATGAGTCCCACAAAATTGATTCCCTAAAAAATATCTTAGTTGTTCTTGCAGTGAAACGTCCAATGCAAGTTCTTGGTGGTTTTTCTGAATATGAATTTATAGCGGTTCTATTGTTGTATGATTTTAAATCTTCTCCAAATTTAGGAAACTGTTCTATTAAGAAAGTTGTGCCAATACAAGCTTTAAACAATACAATGGCAGAAAGATTATCAGGTACAGAAAATATCTCGAAGAAACCCGTTATTATGCTTGGCTGTGGTGCGTTGGGATCTAAAGTATCAATGAATTTGGCTCGCATGGGATATACAGAGCAACATTTTTATGATGAGGATGTTATTTTGCCACACAATTTAGTAAGACATTACGAAAGTGGAAATTATGCGGTTGGTCATCCAAAGGCTGAGGTAATGAAAATAGAGATGGATTGTATGTTCAATGATAATAATAGTACAAGCCATACTGAAAATATTTTTAATACCGATATATTACCAGAAGGTATCGTTATTGATTGTACTGCTTCGAGAAGAATTCTGTTTTGGGCTACATTAACTGATAAGATAAAATCATCCATAATTAGAAGCGAAATATATTTAGGTGGGAAAATGGGTCTTACTGTAATTGAAGGCAAGAGCAGAAATCCGGATATATACGATATGCAAGTATTGTTATACAGAAAAGCGTTAGATGAACCCCATATTTCACAATGGCTTAATTATAAGCAGCCTGAAGATATGAGATATCATATTGGATTTGGGTGTAGCTCAGATACTACGATTTTGGATGATGGAACAATAAGTAATCATGCAAGTGTAGTTCCCCATTTAATTAATAAATACCAGGATACAGAAAATGGAATTGTGTGTGTAAATTATTTTGATAGAGATAATTTAACAAATAATGGTGTTGGTATCTATGAAATGGAACCGATGGTATTTTTACAAGAAGTAGATGGATGGGCTATTCACATTCGTTCTTCTCTATATCAAACAATTCATGAGTATTCCAATGAAAAACTGGAGAATGCAGGTATTTGGATTGGAAGCATTGAAAAAACGATTAAGCGGATTACGATTGTGGATACATTTATTCCTGAAGACAATGACCGAAAAGATAATACTGTTGAGATGGGAAAATCGGGTGTAAAAGGATATCTAAAATCATTGCGTGCAAAAACAAATGGTCTGTTGAGATATATCGGAGAATGGCATACGCATATTGCAGGTGATGCGTCACCAAGTCAGAGAGATTTGAAAACATTTAGTGAAACACAGCCATCCGAAGATGTGTTTTTAATGACAATCTTATCGCCTTCAAATACTCGAAATTATATTATTAAAAGGGAGAAAAAATGAATATAAAAGACTATAGAGAAAAAGAATTAAAAACACTTGTTATAGCAAATATTTTAGTAATTTTAAGTTTAAATGGACTGATTACCTTCGATGGTATTTTGGAAGAAAATAATTATATGAAATTACTCGTTACAATTATTAACTCTGGTTTATTTGCCAGCATTATTTATACTCTGGTTACTGTTTGTGATTGTATGATTTCAAGTGAGTTAAAAAGATACATTGTGTTTTGGTGGTGTCCAATGCCTGGAGAGACTGTTTTTAGTGACATAAAAACAGATGCTAAAGATGGACGTTTTATCTCAGCAGAAGCCATTGAATCATACGAAGAGATATATAATAATTTGCCGTCTGAAAAAAAGGCTTGTCGTCAATATGAAAACAGCAAGTGGCATGATTTACTACGTCAGCATGAATCAGAAACAAAAGTTTTAATTGCGCATAGAGATTACTTGATGTGTAGAGATATGGCGACTATAATAGTTTTGATGACATTTGTGTATACACTACTGTCTTTTGTAATGAAGCTAATCACTTTCGACAAAAAAGCAGTAATATATTTGGTGGTAGTATATTTGGTATGTATGATTGCAACAAGAGTAAAATCAAAACGTTTTGTAAAAACAGTTATCGCATGTGATCTGCATCCTCAAAAATAAAGAGCAGAATTCTTAAAGGCAGGCGAAGTTCATAATTGAGCTTCGCCCTTTCTTTTGTAAAACTACAAAGAATTCTCTTTGAACGCATGAATTTTTGTTTGAGAAATACGTTCTTGATTCTTCTGATCTGCGGTCACTTTGGCTTTAGATAGTTTTGAAAGAACAGATGCCCTTGCTTTTGTTTTCATTTGTTCTGTTCCGGCTTTCTTTACGTCTGGTTGCAGGAGCTTGCCCTGGATTTTTTGGACAGTGTTTTGCATAGCATTTTTGATCTTGGCAATTACTCCGTCTAATCGTTTGACTGCATATTCACGCTCTTTCTTAGACGCTTTTCGTTCTGGAGAAAGTACCCAATTTTTTGATTCTTCCACCAATCGGATATCTTCCAGATAGGTTTCTTTTTTGACGGTAGCAGTAACAATTTCAACAGCTTTGTCATAAGTAATATCGGAGACCTCATCAATTAAAGTTTCTATGTCTTCAATTTTCATAGTCAACTCGTCAAGTTTTTCTTCTTGAAGTTTCAACTGTTCTTTCTGCTTGGCAAGAATAAAATCTTGCTTTTCCAGATATTTTCGCCCGCCGTATTCTGGTTCTTCTTCTAATTGGAGTCCATAATTTTTTGCAATATCAAAGAGCAATACACGACAGGCAGAATCAAATACCATTTTTCGATTATTGTTTCTTCCTGCTGGTTTTTCTGGATTGGGCAAATCAAATCCAAGCTGTTCTAATGCTTTTTCCTGTTGTGGAAACAATTCTCCATATTTATTTTCGCAATCGAATACATGGTGTTCATGGATGTGAGGTGTACTCTCATCCAAATGAAGTGCCCAGTCCAATATGTGAACGTGAGTGCCGAAGCGCTCGGTAATTTCAACCATAAAATCTGTAACTACTTGTAATAATATATCTGGTGAAACATGATTATCCAAATTACCAATCTGATAAATAGTTTCTTCTGGGCAAGTCTTTTTGTGTTTTAAGATATCTGATGTGGTACGGTTACGTTCTGGGTGACGATTTTTGATATTCCTAATATTTTGACCTTCGATAAATTCTCTATAATGATTAGAGTAATAAAGTTCTTCCACTTCTTCGAATGTATTTGCCAGTTCACATTCTTTTTCTTTGTCATAAAAAGTACGATATCCGTTGAAGCAGTCCCAGTAAATATTTCCTTTTGCTCGTTCTTTATTGATGTGTTCACTATTGTTAATATTAAAACTGCGGTCGTTGTGCTTGGGATTGTAAGCACCGTTTTTTCCGGCACGACCATTGTGCCTTGTTAATTTCATTTTGATGTTCCTCCATTCTTTGAAAAATTTCCCTGAAAGGGATTTAGACAGCGAAGCTGATTCCTTGTTGCTTTTTGCGTCAAGTAATATATAATATACCCAGTACTAAGTGGCGAAACGCCACTAAACTGGGCAAGGCGGCGCCCTTGACCTGCACAGGGGTATTGCATTCCCTGTACCCATGCACAAAGGCATTGCATTCCTCTGTACACCTGCACCGAAAGAACAGATTTCATCATAAAAATGACTCCATTCAGTTCTATCGGTTTATTCCAAATCATTCGCAGGATAATTTGGCATAAGAAAAGCCGATGCATTGGCTCTTCGCTCAAAATACATCGGCTGCTTCGTCTGACCTAAGTGGTCATATTCAGTTACAAATTTATGCTGATTATTTTTGTATCATTTTATGCCATCGATCATTGCCTTCAAGAAATCCGTAGGTTTCTTTATCCTGGAAGCAATTCAATAACTCTTGTTTTAATTGTTCCGAAAATGTATTGTTTGATTTTTTGAACACCATGTGTTCATATAGTGGGGAGTTCAAAAAACTGGTGATATCATTAAGGGAGGCAAGCATTGTTTCCATTGTGTCTAATACAGTATCGACATCTTGTTCGGTAGTTGCCAGATCCAGTTTACTGGATACTTCATGATATTTGCCCATTTCAAATAATTTTGCCAGTTCTTGCTGCTTGTTTGTAAATAAATGGGCTTTCTCATAATTTTGTTCTTCTAAACTGAGAGCATATAAACTGTTCAAAGTCATACTGAGAATTTGGTATTCAGAAAATAATATCTCTTCGTAGAGTTTATATGCTTCATCTCTTCGATTTGTTTTGCTATAAATAATTCCCTGTTTTAATTTACGCAGTGGATTTTGCATAGAATAATACTGTAAGTATTGTTCAGCAGTCTCGTATTGTCCATTTCTTGAATAATACCCAAAAAGAGAATCTGCGGCACTGGTGCGAAGAGTTTCTTCGTCACTTTCTAATGCTCGCTTGTAACATTTTAAGATATAGTCATCATAGTCCCTGGCATTTGGAATTTCTTTTATCAAACGCTGTGCATCAAGAATCGTTGCCAGTTGCAAAATCAACATCAAACAATTTGGATAAGATTCGATGATAGATTTCGCCCAACGGAAAACTTTATCATAAGCTTCAGTTTTCAGTTTTTGGTCTGCTTCCATGACAATCGAAGCAATTTCTTCTTTTGTCAGTTCTTCCTGGAAAGAAAGTAGTGTATCAAGAGATATCCCAAGTAGTCGTGCGATTGGTGCAAGCAACGTAATGTCTGGATACGAATTTTCATTCTCCCATTTATTCACAGCAGGCGTTGTTACACCCAAACGATTTGCCATTTCCTCTTGCGTCATACCTTTTTCTTTTCTATATTTTCGAATTGTTTTTCCTATCTGCATCGTTCAAGCCTCCTTAAAGTTTTAACACCGGCCGTTGTCTATAGTTCAATCATAACAAAGTCAAAAGAAAACAACAATTGAGCAGATGTTAATTAACAAGAAATAAATTTAACCAATATTCAATGCAGCAAGCGCAGTATGACAAAATGGCAAAAATGATACCATGCTACATCAATCGATTTTCCATGAGTCTCCATATCCAAGAATATCCATCTGCATTTTGTCATTTCTATCATTTCTGTCATTTTACGATAAAGATAAATCCATCTGTTCAAATGGATTCGCTATCGTATCGTCCATCGTTTCAAAATCTGATTCTTTCACAGAAGTATCTTTAAAATAATAAGCTCCATCAGAATAACGTTTAATCATATACCCTTTGTCAGCTATATATTCCCAGAATCGTGACTTGCCATGCGGTGTTCGTCCGTTATCCTCACAGTATTCTTCATACATCTTGTACACTTCACTACGTTTTATTTTCTCACCGAGTTTATGACAGAGCATATCATCGGTAAATGCTTTTACGCTGTCAGCGGAACGATAAAGATGTGCAATACATTCTTTACTGTGATCACTTTCAATAAAATGATTATCGGTGTATAACTGTTTCAATGCCAGCATTGCCATGTGGATGGCATAGTCAGATTCATTGCACATTTTTTCTTTTAGCTTAGAATCTTTTTCTTCTTCTGGAATCGTACGGTTAATATCTAGAACCAATAAACGGCGGTAGTAAGCGTTTGTTTTATCATCCAGATTCAAGGGCATTTTATTGGCTGAAAACAACAATTTTGCATTACTGTTAAATTGTGTCGGGTCTTGTCCTTTCTTTTCATAAAGTAGCGTATCTTCCCCAACTGCTTTCTTGATGATATCAACACTTTCCATAGCGGTGCTTGGAATATCCGCACAAGCATTTAATAACTTTCCAAACAATCCCGTAGGATAAAATCGCTGGTTCAAATTCTGTAGTGACATACTGGCATAATTACCAGAACCAACGATGTGTTGTATAAAAGAAATTGCAATGGATTTACCAGTTCCGCCTTTCCCTTTTATCATTAGAAATTTTTGAAAACGAGTATCGGTAGTCATACAATATCCAAGATACTGCCAGAAAGTCTGCTGATCGGTTTCATCTGAAATAGAAAAATCCAGATACTTGCGGATATGTGTTCCACCAGTAAGAACAGTTTCCGCTTGATCTGGATAAAAAGAAAAAGGTATTTGATTAATCATCAGATATTTCGTTTCATGTTCAATTAATTTCCACTCCATCACATCAAAATATCCATTCTGGAAATTGACCCAATGCGATGGCTGATTGTTAAGGTCTGTAAATCGTTTCTGTACCTGTGGCTGAGATACCAAAAGATTATAAATGCCCTGAATAGTAGTTGCTTTAATGCAATCACGATAGAGCAGCTTCTGAATATGGGATTTTAAGCGAATTCCATTAGCATCTTCGTGATAGCAGCCACTTTCATAGATATAAGGTGTATTTTCTAGCATAAAAAAAGGAACCGTCTGTATCAGATAATCTACAATCTCCATATCAAATACACCGATTCGCTTTCCTTGTTCGTTAAATCTATGAAATTTGTTTAAATCCGGTTGGTCTGTTCCTTGTCCTTCAAACCGCTTGATAAAATCCGATATAACTGCTTTTATCTGGAGCAAATGCTCTGGTTTGGCAAGGTATTCTTTGTCTTTAAATAGAATCCATCCCTTACGATAAGTGAGATAATTATTCTGGAAATATTGCTCCAGAGAATCATTCGTTTTCTTACTGGAACAGGCGGGAACGTAAATGTAGTCCATCTGATATGTTCCGGTATAGGCGATTTCATCCATATATTCGATGAAGCTGTCTATATCATGATAGCCTTGCTGTCCGTATAAAAGTGTAACAGCTGGATATTCCGCACTAAGAATTGCAAATGCGATATCCTGATTATCTACGAGAAACAGATATTTCTGTTCATTGGTTTCTGGTTTGGTTTTCATATAGTGTTCTAAAAAGTTTTTATTCAATGTAAATTCCTCCTAATGTAGAAAAGTCGCTCCAATCAAGGAACGCCTTTCGATAAAAGTCTTATAAAATTGTTACATGATGGCTGAATGTAAGGCTTTTGCCTTAGTCAAACCATCAATCCAGTTACATATAATAACGATAGATTCAAGATTTACATTGATTAGTGAACAACACCCTTTCGTCCGCCAATTACTTCTTTGCCCTTGATATCGTTCCATGAGAAGTTTTTGATCTTTTTTCTGGAAACGAGGAAGTTGCCTGCGCGCTGGGTCAGCTGCGCAAAGTTGACGGCATAGTCCTGGTTTCCTTCGTTGTACTGATAGATGCTGGCTTCCGGCCCCATGAAGCCTATGTCTGCATTCCCGGAGATCAGAGCGGTCATGCTCTTATCTGCACCGAATCCTGTATCAACCTTCAGGTCAATGCCCTCATCCTTGAAATATCCTTTTTCAATGGCTACATACTGGGGAGCGTAGAAGACAGAGTGGGTAACTTCGTTTAAGGTGACCTTGGTGAGCTTTTTTGTCTCTCCTTCGGATTTAGATGTTCCGCATCCGGACAAAACGCCCAGAGCCAGTACAGAAGTCAGGAACACGGCAGCAAGTTTTTTTGCTTTCATAAAAACTCCTAAAAAATACTTTATTTCATAGAGTATGCACAGCGGAAAAATCGGTGCAAATCTTCTTTACTTTAACGCGCTGATGTTGTATATTAAAACTAATCAAGCATCGAAATTTCGAAGCAGGAAAAGGAGCAGCATATTATGAGCAAAAAGATTAAAACGGAAGCCGCTAAACGGCTGTTTCAGGCGATTCTTACGTTGGAGACAGAGGAAGAGTGTTTTACTTTCTTTGAAGATTTATGTACGGTGAACGAACTGGAATCCCTGGCGCAGCGTTTTGAAGTGGCTTCTATGCTCAGGGAAAAGCATACGTATCTGGAAGTGGCAGAGAAGACGGGCGCATCCACGGCTACGATCAGCAGGGTCAACCGTTCTTTAAACTACGGAAGCGACGGATATGATTTGGTATTTAACAGAATGAAGAAATAGGCTTTCGTCTATTTCTTCATTTTTTTCTCTTTTTTTCTTTTTCTGGATTGTCAGTATAGAAATTGTCGATCATTTTCTCAATCAGCTGTTTTTTAGCATAAATATCATAGCACAAAAGTGTGATGAAGGAAAAATGCTGAAGCAGATCCCTGTCCTTTTCGTCCTCCACGAAAGCAAAAGATTCCCTGGCCTTTTTCAGGTCATCCGCCACAGATTCCGCGATTACCGGTTTCTGTCTGTGTTCCAGCTGATAAATCTCCTCATAGATATCGAAAAACGACAGTTCCCTGTCATCGTCATAAAAGTGATTTTTCAGCGGGGCCAGAAGAGACTTGATGTCTGAGATAGACATGAAGTTTTTCAGGTAATAGATATAGATTAAAAGAATCATATGATTTCTGGAGTATTTCTTTTTGCTGGAAGGCGGCAGCAGATCATTTTTTGAATAATTATTGATCATTGTTTTGGTAAAGATCTTATCTCCCTTAAACCGTGTGGAATTTTTTAGTTCTGTGTCCATAAAGGTCGTGATCTGGTCCATATAAAGGTCGATATTTGGAATATCTTCCGGTAGAATATAGTCTAATTCCAGCCACTTTGAAAGTTTTTCTTTTAAATCATCCATACATCGTCCTCCTTGATTGCATGATAACTACATTATACGGTTTATTAAACTATATGACAAGTCTCTGATATGACATTTTCCGCAGAATTTCTGTTCCGGAGGCGGGGTGTAAAAACTCAGGCACATTTATCGCTTCTTTGTTTTGACCGGATGTAGTATAATAGTAGTTAGTCTTACCGGAAAGGAAGGTTAAACAGAAGTAGAACAGAAGCAAGAAAGGATATTACATATGAGCATATATGATACATTGAATGAACAGCAGCGGGAAGCCGTATTTTGTACGGAAGGGCCTCTGCTTCTGCTGGCCGGCGCAGGCTCAGGCAAGACAAGGGTCCTGACCCACAGGATCGCCTATCTGATCGAACAGGGAGTCAATCCCTACCACATCATGGCGATAACATTTACCAATAAAGCAGCCAGAGAGATGAGAGAGCGTGTGGATGCCCTGGTGGGTTCCGGAGCGGAACATATATGGGTCAGCACGTTTCATTCTACCTGTGTCCGCATATTGAGGAGACATATCGACAAGCTTGGCTATGACAACAGTTTTACCATTTATGACAGCGATGACCAGAAGTCTTTGATCCGGGGCATCTGCAAGCAGTTCAGGGTGGACACAAAAAGTCTGCCGGAGCGTGCCGTGATGAATGCAATCTCCTCAGCGAAAGATGAGTTTATGACACCGGGAGAATACGAGACCCGGTATAATTTTGATTTTAAGAAAAAGAAAATTGCAGAAATCTATAAGGAATACCAAAAACAGCTGAAGGCCAACAATGCCTTGGACTTTGACGATCTTTTATTTAAAACAGTAGAGCTGTTTCAGTTTCACCCTGAAGTTTTGGACTATTATCAGGAACGCTTCCGCTATATCATGGTGGATGAGTACCAGGATACAAATACCATCCAGTTTCAGCTCATCAGCATGCTGGCAAGGAAGTATCAGAATCTCTGTGTCGTAGGCGATGACGATCAGTCCATCTACAAATTCCGGGGTGCTAATATCAAAAATATTTTAAACTTTGAAGGAGTATTTCAGGATGCCGAAGTAATCAAATTGGAACAGAATTACCGCTCCACGAAGAATATCCTGAATGCCGCCAATGAAGTCATCAAAAACAATAAGGGCCGGAAAGAAAAAGCCCTTTGGACAGAAAATGACGACGGAGATTCGATTGTATTTCACCAATATGGGACAGAATATGAAGAGGCGGGACAGATCGTCGAAGAGATCGGCCGCCTGGCAAAGGATGGTGTGAACTATAAAAATATCGCGATTCTTTACCGGACCAATGCACAGTCCCGTATTTTTGAAGAGAAATTTATGATTAAAAATATTCCTTACCGGATCGTGGGCGGAATGAATTTCTATCAGAGAAAAGAAGTAAAGGACGTGATCTGTTATCTGAAGGCTGTGGACAACGGCCTTGACGATCTGGCAGTGAAAAGGATCATCAATGTTCCCCGGAGAGGGATCGGCGCGACGACCATCGACAAGGTTCAGACCTATGCGATCGAGCAGAATATAGGGTTTTTGGATGCCTGCTTTGAGGCAAGACAGATAGAATCCCTTGCCAATGCAAAGAGAAAAATCGAAAAGTTTTCAGAACTCATTGCGGATTTCAGGGAACAGGCACAGAAGGGAAGCCTGGAAGACCTGTTTCACTATATTTTGAAGCAGACAGGGTATGTAACCGGACTTGAGGCCGAGGGAACGGAAGAGGCCCTGGTCAGAATAGAAAATATCAATGAACTTCTGAATAAAATCGTTGCATATGAAGAGGCTGCGGAGGACCCTACACTTTCGGGTCTCCTCGAGGAAATCGCTCTGGTAGCAGACATCGACAGCCTGGAAGATTCAGACAACAGGGTCGTCCTCATGACACTCCACAGTGCAAAGGGGCTGGAGTTCCCATATGTATTTATGAGCGGAATGGAGGACGGGATTTTCCCGAGTTATATGACCATTATCTCTGAAGACCAGGAAGAACTGGAGGAGGAGCGGAGGCTTTGTTATGTGGGAATTACCAGAGCCAAAGAACGCCTTTATCTGAGTGCCGCAAAGCGCAGGATGATGCAGGGAAGAACTCAGTTTAACAAGGTGTCCCGTTTCATCGATGAGATCCCTCAGGAGCTTTTAAAGCTGGATTACGGCGTTAATCTAAATGACAAGCGTCCGGATCATGATATTTTTTCATCCAACCGAAGGACTCAGTTCCGAAAACCGTTCCAAAAACATCAATTTGCAGAACCAAAGGCAGAGTCGCTTTCTTATGGCGCAGGCGACCGTGTGAGCCATATCAAATTCGGCCAGGGTACCGTCATGGAAATTGTCTCCGGAGGCCGGGATTATGAGGTTACGGTAGACTTTGATAAACACGGTGTAAAAAAGATGTTTGCTTCCTTTGCAAAATTAAAGAAAACCGAGCAAAATTAGAAAAAAGATTAGTAATGAAACGGGATAAGTGATATAATAAAAAAAACACATAAGAAAGGGTGAATGACATGAAAAGTTTTGACGATTTACTAAGCGCAGCAAAAGTATCAGACATTATGCACAAGAAAGACAAAGAAGATAATAAAATTGTCTGGGCTCTGGCAATCATCGGTGCAATCGCGGCAGTGGCAGGGATTGCTTATGCGGTTTACAAGTATTTGACTCCAGATTATATGGAAGACTTTGACGATGATTTCGATGACGATTTTGATGATGATTTCTTTGAAGATGAAGATGATATAAAGTTATCTGCAAAAGAGGAAGAAGAATAAAATTTACAGAGGGCATCTCAGCTGTGGGATGCCTTCTTTTTTGTTGTTCAGGAAAAAAGTTGTAAAGTTATTCAAAGTGTGAGGATTGAGCAGATGAGGCGGTCTGACTGCTTCGTATCCGAAAAATGAAATTTAGGGGGGCAGAAGCGTTATTTGAAACTTCATAATATAAAACTTTTTTTAAAAAGTATGTATAAAACTGTGGAAGAATATGCCACAAAGCGCGCAGTTATGCGGTTTAGCCCAGTTTTAAAAAAATATAAAAAAGATGTTGACTTTTGCGCGCCTGTCCAGTATAATAAATCTTGCTTGTGAGAAAGAGGGCAGCCAAACAACAGCAGTTTTGGAAAGTCTTTCAAGAAGGAATTACATATCGGGGTGTGGCTCAGCTTGGCTAGAGCGCTTGATTTGGGATCAAGAGGTCGCAGGTTCGAATCCTGTCACCCCGACTTTGCGGGTGTAGTTCAATGGTAGAACTCCAGCCTTCCAAGCTGATCACGTGGGTTCGATTCCCATCACCCGCTTCCACTTTGCGAAGCAAAGTAAAGATATTTATGCATATGAGTCTGTAGCTCAGCTGGATAGAGCAACGGCCTTCTAAGCCGTAGGTCATGGGTTCGAATCCCCTCAGGCTCGTTTTTATTTCGCTCGTTTGAAATAATAGTTTTATAGTTTATGTTTATGGTGGGTATAGCGCAGTTGGTTAGCGCGCCAGATTGTGGCTCTGGAGGCCGTGGGTTCGAATCCCATTACCCACCCTTTTTGTTTTATCAATACAGGACTACTGGATTTCCTGAAAGATAATGGGCTATCGCCAAGCGGTAAGGCACAGCACTTTGACTGCTGCATTCGCTGGTTCGAATCCAGCTAGCCCAGTACGGGTGTGTAGCTCAGGTGGTAGAGCACTTGACTTTTAATCAAGTTGTCCGGGGTTCGAATCCCCGCACGCTCACTTAGTCATCTATCATTTATAGTATAGATGGCATTTTTTATGCGGATGTGGCGGAACTGGCAGACGCGCTAGACTTAGGATCTAGTTCTTCGGAGTGCAGGTTCGATTCCTGTCATCCGCATTACAAAACCATCGTATTTACGGTGGTTCTTTTATTTCTGTGTTGTATTCGTGTTGCATAATTCTTTAAAATAGTCATTTGCCTTCTGATTCATTTCGTTTTCTTTATTTTCCAAAGTGTGTCGGTATACAGATTTTAACACAGCATCAGATCCCCATCCACCTCGCTGCATAATGTAACTGTCCGGAATCCCTAATGCATGTTGTATGGAGGCGCAGTAATGCCTAAGATCGTGGAAACGGAAATGCGGCATTTTATGCTTTTTCAAAAGCCGCATAAACTGATTTGTGATTTGCGCTGGATTCAGCTTTACTATTTTTTCGTCACATTTCATCAGCTTCTTTATGATAAAATCCGGAAATTCGATGTATCTGTCTCCGGCATAAGATTTAGGGGATTTTAAGACCCATTCGTGCTGATCGTTTAAAACCATAGTCCAGTGAACATGAACAATATTTCCAGATATATAGCTTTTCGTTAATCCGCATATCTCTCCGCGTCGCATAGGGCCAAATGCAGCAAGTAATACCGGTATTTCTAACTTAGTGCCGGCTACAAGACCGATCAGGACCTTCACGTCGTCGTCAGTGGGCGTTTTCAGGTCTGGGCGTACTTTTTTAGGCAACGTAGTTCTAAGTATAAAATCTGGGCGGTATACAGCGAATACAGCAGACAGCAGACCGTGTTTGTTTCGGATTGTCTTAGGAGAATTTTTGATTGCCAGTTTATTGACCTCAACCTGTATTTGCTCTTGCGTGATTTTAAGTATATTCATATCCATAATGTCTTGAAAATCGTTTCTGGCAGCTCTGTTGTATTCTCTGACAGTAGAGGGCGATAAGATAGACTCCCTGTTTTTCACATAATCTTTATAGGCCGCCTTTAAAGTCATATTTGCTGCGGGGTTTTTTCTTACTTTTTTGTTTAAAAGGAAGTCATTGGCCATTTTCTCGGCCTCGATTTTACCACGCTTGGTGGTGTCATCAGATGTAAAAGATTGATAGATCCTCTTTTTCTTTGGCTTTCCATCCTTATCATATATAATATTTCCCATGTCATCGGTTGCAGTGATTGAATGGCTGTACGCCTGGCACCTCCAGGATCCAGATGGAAGTCTTTTTGCTGTTGGCATTTTATATCATCCTTTCTAAATTTGAGTATAAAAATAACACCTATTGCCAGAATAGATGCCGGGATGATATAATATGAGTGCGAATCGTATTATATCAGGCATCATCCTGATAATAGTATCTTATGTGCCGTCCGGTTGCCGCCGGGCGGTTTTTGATTTACAATAAATATTCAGATATTACTTTACAGATTGATTTTACATCTACTTTCCGATCAAGTTGAATACGGAGATCACCTGCTTTTGTTTGCAATTCAATAGTAGAAGCAACTTTCCCTGATTCAACAGAATATAAAAGAATACATTTATATGGGATCACGTAAATCTTTGACTTCTTACCGGTGATTCCTTTTGCTATTCTAACGACCAACCTTTTATTTGTAAATGAAATGATATTAGTCACATCATTATATGAATGGACTATACACTCGCCATGGATCAATATACCTTGAATATCCTCATGAACTTCACATTCTTGTGAAAACACTATATTTTCTAATTCTTCAAACATTTATGTATTCCTCTGTTTATTTAAGTGCTAATAATTGTTCTTGATAAATGTCATTTGCAAGTCCATCTGTAGATTGATCAGATACCTTTAATGTGACATTATGTTTTTTATCCTGTAGTTTATATATGAAAGCTACAGTTTCACTCGTACCTTTTTGTAGCTCCTTAGAAAGATTTTCCTCTGCTTTGTTCGGAGTATCAAAATCTCCCATAGTAAAGTCACATTCTTTACCGTTTTGGAATACCTGTGGATAAAAAGTGCTTTGCGCAGACTTTGTGTCGTCTGATTTATTTGTGTATTTAAAATATATTCGAACAGCAGGTTTACCTTCACTGTCTTTTGCAACCTCATGTTTTTTGTAAACAAGGCTGCCCTCGGAATTATCAAGATTTATTTTGTCCACACCTTTTTTCTGCTCTTCCTTTTTTCCCTCTGTAGTTTTTGTTGGTTTAGTGGCTGTTGTTTTTTTATCACCAGAACTGCCACAAGCAGTTAGTGACAAGGCCATAACAGTAGCTACCCCTAATACAATGATTTTCTTTTTCATGTGTTCCTCCTTATTGTGCAGTTAATTGTTACATCCCTCTTAAGTGTATTAATAGCTGTATTGAAATTTTAGCTTTATTATTTCCTCACTGTACCCGAGGAGGGCAGAAAGCTGCCCTATTGTAAAATCTTGATATTCATAGATTATGTTATCAGAAATAATTAACTCAGTTGCAAATTTATTTGCTTGATTTTCCATTTTGTCGACAGAAATAAAGGTACTTTTCCTGAGAAATGGAGTGTTCGACCTTGGGTGCAGTACAGCATGCCCAAGTTCATGAGCACATGTTAATGTTTGTAAGTGATCTGGAAGGTTGCAGTTGATATGTATCTGTTTCATTCTCAATGGATTATTGTAATATCCATATATTTCTCCAAGATCTTCATAAAGAATACATATGTTCATAGATTTTGCAATTTCAAACGGATTTGAGGTTTTATATTTCTTTCTTAAACCTACCACAATTTCCTTAATGTTCAATAAACCACGTCCTTATTTCCTGTATTTCTTTGGTGTAAACTTCTTTTTTGCATTGATCTTTGCTATTTCTAGGCTGCTCCTTAGACTAGCTTTCAATAATTCTCTGGTTTCGTCGTCAAGGGCTTCACCAGAAAACATCAGTCCATCTTGACTTTTTTCTAAATCCTCTAATGTTTGCGTTAATAGTTTTTCAATATCTTTTTCATCTTTTCTATTTAGAGACGGATTGTAATTGCTCCCTTCCCCTGTGATAAGATATTCAACTGATACACCTAAAAACCTCGCTATTTTAATCATTTTTTCTGTGTTCGGCTTACTTTTTCCTTTTTTCCATTCTGAAAAAACTGGCGACTTTATACCAGTTCCTCTGGTCACATCAGCTGCTTTCAGCCCTTTTTCTTTTAATAATCTTTCGAATATTTCGTACATTCTTTATCACCTCTCAGGATATCTAGGAAATTCTAAAAAAAAGTGCTTGACAATATAGAGTATCCTAGATATAATGAGGATACAAGTTAGGAAATCCTAGATTTACTTAATATAATTTATGGTGATTTATATTATATAGGATTTCCTATCTAAAATCAATAAAAAAGTTAGAAAAGGAGGAATTTCATGTTTTCTTACAAAAAATTTGCAGACTTATTGTTAAAAAACAACATAACGGCTTACCAAGTAGCAAAAGATACGGGATTATATTCAACATTATTTTATGATTGGAAATCCGGGAAAAGTAACCCCAAAATCGACAAAATAAAAATTTTGTCTGATTACTTCAATGTTCCCCTTGAGTATTTTCTTGAGGAAGAAACAACAAACCAATAATAGAACATTTGTTCTATTAAATCAATGTTAAAAATTGTATGGAGGTGATACAGAAATGACAATAAGAAACTTACTCATTGATCCTATTTCATCCTTAGCTTCGACAAAATGAGTGTCATATCCATTTATGATTATTGGCTTAGAATCCATATTTCTTACTCTCCTTCCTTGTGTACTCAGCTCACCATGGCCTGTACTTAGATTATAAGGAGAAAAGGAAATATTTACAAGAGAAAGCGAGGTGATCAGAATGCCGAGGCTAGCATTATCGGACGCAGATAAAATTATCTGTTCCAAGCGGGGAGTCCTGGAAGAATACATGATGCTCCGACAAATGGATAACAAAAAGATGGCAATAAAGCTTGGAATCTCAGATGTAGCATTTAAGTATAAGCGGGAAAATCCAGGGAAATTTACCGGGATGGAACTGGCAAAGCTAAATGTTATTTTACAGATCCCAAAGGAAAAGTATATATAAGGAGGACTTATGGCAGAACAGAGAATGTCACAGGCCCTATATGCCGCTGGCTGTCTTCTGGCTCTAACCGGATACAAGACATTGGCAGTGTGTTGCTGGGCGGCAGGAGTGTATTGGAAGAAAGAGATTTAAAGGAGGATGGAATGTCAAAGATAAGTTGTTTAGAAATAAGGAAGGATGGCATTTTCTTGAATGAAAATAAGCTGGAAAGTGTAATCAGCTATACGCTTTCTCAAAACGCAGAAGAGCGTACAGCCGAATTACAGATCACTATGGATGTAGAAACTGTTAAATTTGCAGATGAGATTGGATTACCGAAGAAATAACGCCGACGGCAATCTGTTTTACTGTATCTATTGAAGATGAACCAACGGATTTTGCAATCTCTTTTGTTTTTGACCAGTTATTATCAGATTTTATGTTCTCTAAAAACTGGTGACCGGAGTAAGTAAGTTCTCGAATGGACTTTATTCCAGGAACTTCACTTCCAAGGTATTTGGCGGCTGATATATCTAACATACCAGCCTCGCCAAGTTTTAGACATGCATATGTTATTTCATCTTCCTGATACTGAGGAAGAATTTCTAACAGGCAATCAACTGTAAAGATTTTACCAAAGTCTTTGGCTTCTACGGCCAAAAGAATGTCACGGACACAATCAATATTTAATTGCATATTTTACTCCTTTCTTATGTACTCAGCTTGCTACAGCCTGTACTTAAATTATAGGAGATATATGGAAGAAATACAAGGTGAGGAGGAAGTGATTTGAAACTGAAAATAGAAAAAGCCCCCTTCGGAGCGGCAACTCCAAAAGAGGCGGAACAAATAAATGAAATAAATTTTTACAGTGCTATTGTAGCACAAACGGAGGTTTTTGAAAATGGGATTTTACGAAAAAGACGGGAAAAGGATAGATGAGGCAGATGCTTTCGAGTATGCCTTAGAAGCCGTAGAAACCGGAGACGCATTAATGGAAGATGCTTTCCTGGACTGGTTCTATCGCTGGGAACAGGGATGGCATCACTATGAAGATGAAGACATGTAAATAGAAAAGGAGATTAAACCATGGAAAATATTAGAGATATTATCACAAATAAATTAATGGAAACAAAGAGAGAAGGAATGGAGGACCTGCTTGTCGGCCTTGAAGAAATAGGGTTCTGGGAGGCTCCATGCAGTACACAGTACCATCTTGCGAAAGCGGGAGGACTTGCAGAACACAGCTTAAATGTTGCGATTGCGGCGGATTCATTAGAGGCGGCTCTTTTGCCGAGTACGATCGGAGTGGATCACAACTCTGTTATTATCACAGCCCTGCTCCACGATGTAGGGAAGTGCGGGGGATTTGGTAAGCCAAACTATATTGAAAACATTTTAAAGAGCGGAAAACAATCTGCAAGCAAGCCTTATGCATCGAACAAAGATCTGCTGTATGTAGATCATGAAATCCGATCCATTACATTTATTGAGAAGTATATAGAGCTTACCGAGGATGAAGAGTGGGCGATCTTAATGCATAACGGCCTGTACGGCTCCTTCCGGTATCAGATTCAAGGGAAAGAAACACCGCTGTATCTAATCTTACATAGTGCGGATATGTGGGCGGCCCGTGTTATGGAAAAGGAAGAGGAGGACGCATGATGGTATTTAGGGATTTAAGAGCAGATGAAATAGAGTGTCGAGTAAATACAGTAAGCGAAAAAGGGTGTTCCTTGCTACTTTATAAGGATGCCCGATGCGATATGAACATCCTTGATGAAACACTTGGGGTTACTGGATGGAAACGGCATCACGAAGTCATAAACGGAAACCTATTTTGTACGGTAGAAATCTATGACGATGACAAGGAACAGTGGATTTCAAAACAGGATGTTGGAACAGAATCTTATACAGAGAAGGAAAAAGGGCAGGCATCAGACGCATTTAAACGGGCATGTTTTAATCTTGGGATTGGTCGAGAACTTTATACCGCCCCTTTTATCTGGATTTCCGCAAAGGACGGGAACGTGGCTTTGGAAGACAAAAACATTGGCGGAAAACAAAAAAAGACAACGTGGGATAAATTTTCCGTTGAACAAATTGTGGTTGAGAACAAAAAGATTGTGGCTATGTCTATTAGAAATAACAGTTTAAATAAAAGGGTATGTGTTTACGACATTCGTCCAGAAAAAGAGAAATAGCCTATGGAGTGTACAGGGAAATTAAGTGGCCTGGCAATAGACTATGTGTCAGGCCGCCAGAAAATTGAAATTGAAACCAACGAAGACATCCGGCAAGAGTATGACCGGCTGAAAGATCGTGAAAAGGTATCCATAAAGATTGTAGAGTACCGGAAGAAGCGAAGTCTGGACGCCAACTCTTACATGTGGGTTTTGTTAGAGAAGATCCGGCAAAAACTCCATAATGCATCTACAAAAGAAGAAATTTATATGCGGATGCTGGAGACATACGGTGATTGCGTCTACCTCCCTGCACAGACAAAAAAGGAGATAGGCGATCTAATAGCGGTCTTTCGTATTGTAAGAGATAAGGGGCAGCGGATTCTTATGACGGAGAGCGGAAATCTTGTAAACGTCCACATAATGCAGTGTTACAAAGGCTCTAGCCTATACAATACAAAGGAAATGAGCCTGCTGATAGACGGAGTCGTCCGGGAATGTAAGGAACTTGGCATTGAGACGGAAACGCCGGACGAGATTGAACGCATGAAACAGGAATGGGGGATCAACATTGAAAAAGCTTAGCAGTGTATTTACAGAAGATATGGACCATTGCTATTTTACCGGGGCAGCCCCGGTGGAACGCCACCATATCTTCGGCGGAGCAAACAGAAAGCTGTCTGAGAAATACGGATTTGTTGTTCCTCTCCGCCCGGACCTGCATCCGAACGGGGCCATGGCTACATGGTCGAAGCAATTAAACGACCTTGATATTTTCTTAAAAAGGCAGGCTCAGATATATTACGAAAAACACTATGGAACCAGAGAGGACTTTAGGAGAGAGTTTGGCAGGAGGTCCTGGCTATGACATACAAAATAACAATCAAGGGACGTTTAGACGGCCTGAACGATTACACAAAGGCAAACCGGACGAACCAGTATAAAGGGGCCAAGGCCAAGGCAGAAAATGAGAGGATCTGTATGGCCTATATTCCAAGGCATCTAAAGGGGAAGAAGATAAATTTTCCGGTACATATTTCCTTCCGATGGTACGAAAAGAACCGCCGGAGGGATCCGGACAATATAGCCTTTGCTAAGAAATTTATCTTGGATTCCCTAGTGACTTCCGGGGTGTTCCCGGACGATGGACAGAAATACATAAGCGGATTTGACGACAAGTTTTATATTGATCCGAAAAATCCACGAATTGAAATATATATCGAGGAGGAAGAGGTGGGGTGATTGCAGAAAAATAGTTTCCTGATTTATCACGAGTATCGGGAACATTTAAAGTTGTTAACAGATGAGCAAAGAGGGCAACTGCTTATGGCCCTGATCGACTACTCCGAAGCGGGAGAGATCCCGGAACTGGATGGAATAACTCAGATGGCTTTCTCCTTCATCCGGTCGCAGATGGACAGGGACAGCGAAAAATATGAAAGTCGGGTTGCTGCCAACCGGGAGAACGGGAAAAAGGGAGGCAGACCGAAGAAACCTAAGGGAAATACAGAAAACCCAAAAAACCCATTGGTTTTTTCTAAAACCGAACAGAACCCAGAAAACCCGATAAAGAGTAATGATAAAGATAATGTTAATGAAAAAGATATAAATACATTGTGCAAGGCTGACGCAAATGCACTGTTTGAACGCCTGTGGAAAGCATACCCGAACAAACGGGGAAAAGGCCAAGTATCCGATGCAAAGAAAAAGAAGATCGCCGAGATTGGTGAGGAGGAAATGCAACGGGCTATGGCGAGGTACATCGAGGAATTAGAACAGCAGACATGGAAAAAGACACAAAATGGCAGCACGTTCTTCAATAGCGGGTATATAGATTACCTGGACGAGAACTACGAAAAACCAGCCGTGATTGCACAGAAGCCGAAAAATAACCAGTTCCACAACTTTGAGGAACGTGACTATGACTATGATGAGCTAGAAAAACAGCTCTTTGAACGGCAGATAGGAGGGAACCATGGAACAGAGGAACTTACCTGACTGCGAAACTTCTTATAGAAGCAGTCAGATTACAAAGCAGACCCGACGGGAATCAAACGGGCTTGTAAAGCGGGATAAAAAAAGAGAGATGATCCTGGAACAACTTTCCTATGGCCCAGCAACCGCCAGGGAGATCGCAGAGGTGTTATACAGGGAAAAGCGGGTTTTAACACCCGCCAGAGACGAGACGGCCCCACGTCTTACGGAGATGACTCAAGAGGGCATTGTAGAGGTATGCGGAAAGAGAAAGGACAGTAAAACCGGGAGAAAGGCGGCAGTATACCGGATAGTTAAGGAGAGCGCAAATGTGGAGTAGCAAATACTCAGAGGAGATTAAAAAGAAAGTGCTGGAAATGTATCTGCATGGAGAGGCAAATGTAGCGAAAATAAGCAAGAAATATGGTATTCCTGCCTCAACGATCAAGAACTGGATTTCTTTATACCGGAAAGAAGAACAAGAGAGGGCAGAGAGATCAAAGGCCGCAAGCAGATCAAAACATTGAAAGAAGATGTAGCCAAAGAAGCAATGGAAAGGGCCTTTATCCTGATGCTGGGCATCCCGGTTATGGCATTGCATGACCAGTTTGGGTTTGGACGCAAGCGAATAGAAAAGTTTGCAGATGCAGTTCTTGAGCTGTATGACAGCTTTGAAAAGGGCTATGTTTCATTAGAAGACCTAATACAAACAATCTTTGAAGAAACCGGGGTAAAGATTGAAAAGAAGTAGGTATTTACCCATGTAGGGTCTATATATATCACACAGCAACTAGAAACCAGTTAGGCATCCTGTTTTACAGCCCGCTTCGGCGGGCAGGAAGGAGGTAAGAATGCCAAAAATTGCGTATATAACAAAGAATTTTAGATCAGAAAGTATAAAACTGATTGAAAAGATTAATCAGGTCATTGAAGAATACGAAAACCAGGGGTACAGTTTAACGTTGCGGCAGGTTTATTACCAAATGGTAGCAAGAGACATTATCCCAAACAACCAAAGATCATATAAGAATTTAGGGTCTTTGATTAATGATGCTAGACTTGCAGGTCTGATTGACTGGAATGCCATTGAAGACCGGACAAGAAATCTAAAAGGCCGATCCCATTGGGAGAAACCGGGCGAGGTAATAGATTCGGCAGCTTATAGCTATCATCTTGACTATTGGAAAGGCCAGGAGAATTATGTGGAAGTATGGGTTGAAAAAGATGCCCTGGTGGGAATCATCGGACAGATATGTGGCAGCATAGACATTAACTATTTTTCTTGCCGGGGATATGTGAGCCAATCTGAAATGTGGCAGGCATCACAAAGATTAATGCAGAAACAAAAGGAAGGGAAAAACGTCATTATCCTGCATCTTGGTGACCACGACCCAAGCGGAATAGATATGAGCAGGGATATTCAGGACAGAAATACTCTCTTTGGAAACCAGTCTCTTGAGTTTCATAGGATTGCGTTAAATACAGATCAGATTGATTTATATGGCCCACCGCCAAACCCAACGAAATTGAGCGACAGCAGGTCGAACGGATACATAAGCAAATTCGGATACGAGTGCTGGGAGCTGGACGCATTAGAACCAAAGGTTATAAGCGACTTGATAAGCGAACATGTTGAGCGGTACAGAGATGAAGATGCTTATAGAGCTGTGAAGCAAAGAGAAAAAGAGGAGAAAGACGTATTGTATAGCGTAGCAAACAATTTCCAAGATATTTATGAAAATTGGGATGAAATCATGGAAGAGTATGTATATGGATAGGAACTCTTATAGGTTTGTTACTACGTGGAATGCATGTTTAGATTAGCATTTTAAGGAGGTAAAAATGAGAAATCTTAGAGGACGAGCGAAATTAAGAGGGATTCCGCTTGATGATGATTGTAAAAAAGCAAAAATATCACTTCATGAATATGGACCGGATGATAATAGAAAATTCTGCTATGGGGTTTATGAATTTCCGTATGAAATAGCAGAAAAGTGTAGGAAATGTGGGGCTTATGCTATTAATGCAGAGCCACCATAGAATTAATTTAGCATTTTGTGGAGGTACTGAGATGGGTGAAAAATGTATGAATTGCAAGCATTTTGTTAAAAGAAAACATGGAATACGCGGAGCCTTAAAGGGTTGTTGCGAGATTAGAATTTAGGGAGGAAAAATGAAGATGGTTGTAAACGTGGAAAAATGTAACAGATGCCCCGCTAGAAATGCCTGTATACTTGCGTGTGAACCAGGAAGCATAATGTGCAAAGTAAACCGTATGCGAAAAACACACGGTGATGAGATACAAGAAGCATATACGCGGTATTGCCCGCATTGTGGAAGACCAATAGATTAAAATTTAGGAGGATATAAAAAATATGAAAATATGTGAACTTGAAGAGTTTTTGAGAAATGTAAAAGATAAAAATAAGGACATTTATTTTTATTATGATGGTGATAACCCATTTGATTGTTGCGTTGGAATAGAAAACGCCTTTGAAACTTCCAAAGATGCTGCTAGCACAGGAAAATTTGAGGGCGTGTATCTAAAAGGAAATTAGGTTTTAGCTTCTGACCATTAAGTGTCGGAGAAAGAGGAAAGTATGAAGAAATATATTGGAACAAAAAGATTAGAAGCAAAACAAATGACACGTGGAGACTACAATAAGTACAGAGGATGGACGATTCCGGAAAATGAGAATCCGGATGACGAAGGATATTTGATTAAGGATTCAGATGGATATGAAAGCTGGTCCCCTAAAAAACAATTTGATGATGTATATAGAGTATGTAGTGATATGACCACTCTTCCGGATACTTCAATTCTAATGTGCAGTAATGATTATAAAGAGAGATTTAAAGCTGAATATATGCAGCTTGCAATCAGATATAGAGGATTACTGAATATGTGTGAAAAGTGGGATAGAAATGAATTAGCATTTACCCCAACTTGTCCAAGAAGCACATATGATATGCAGCTCAGAGCAATGAGAGAGTATATGGCAATTCTTGAAATGAGAGCAGTTATGGAGAGCATTAAGTTGGACATAAAAAAAGTAATTATGAAAAAAGAAAAGCAATCTGAAAAGAAATTTGGTTGGTATCTATGCAAACAAAATCTTAATGTAGAACTTACAGACGGAGCATATGGGAGTTTTTTAGAAGGTAAAAAATATTATTTGGAAACCGTCGGCAACGGATATTTTGTACGGGATGATTTCCAACAGTTAATAAAAATGCAGAAAGAATTGTTTAGAGAAAATTTTATACGAGTAGAATTAGAATTTAAGGAGGTAGAGCATGGAAGAAAAGAGAAAGACAATTCCGAAAAGTATAAGAGAAAAAGTATATAACAAATGCAATGGTCATTGTGCCTACTGCGGATGCGAATTGGAATATAAGAACATGCAGGTAGACCATGTTAAATCATTGCGCTGTGGCGGGACAAATGAATTAGATAATATGCTGCCATCCTGCCGTAGCTGCAATCACTACAAAAGGACGCTGGATCTGGAAGGGTATAGAAAGTACCTTGCAGGCATATCACACCGCCTTATGCGGGATAGCATCCCATTCCAGGTAGCCATAAGATTCGGGATTGTGCGGCACATAAAAGATGATGTGACGTTTTACTTTGAAACGATAGATTAGAATTTATAGGAGGATGACATGGAAGAGAAGATAGACTTTTTCTATATGGTCTCTAAATATGCTGGATTGGCAGAAGACGAAGATGGAAATCCATCAGAGTGTTACATGAAGCTGGGTTTTACTTTAAAAAATCCAATAAGCATTGAAGAAATTGAAGTTGAAAGGGAAAAGATGAAGGACGGTGCTTTAAAGTATGCTGCCAGGTCACTTAATGTAAACACATCACTTTTAACAATAGTTACTGAAGAAGAATATCAAAAGGGAACAGAAGACAACTGAAATTTAAGGAAGGAGGACGCATGAAACAAATATTATTTAATACCGATATGGTCCGGGCGATCTTGGACGACAGAAAGACAGAAACACGGCGGGCAATAAAGCCACAGCCGGACAAGGAGCACATATATCCGCTTGGATTCTGCATATGTGGAGAGAAAAAGAACATTGGGAGATTCAGATTTGGAACGGAAAAGCATGGCGGAAATATCTTCTATGCACAACCGCCATGCGGGATAGGAGACATTCTATATGTGAGGGAAACATGGGCGCAACCTGCGAAGCATACATACTGGTACAAAGCAGATTGTAAAGTGCAGAACATATTGTGGCGTCCGTCTATCCATATGCCTCAAGAAGCAGCGAGGATATTCTTGCAGGTTACGGATGTAAGAGTAGAGAAGCTACAGAAGATTACTATACAAGATGCAATCAAAGAGGGCATAAGAGCATTTGGATGTGATCCATGCTTAGAGATTAATGGTCGATGTATTCCGCAAAATCCATCTTCTTCATCCTGCGGAATTGATGAGATAGTAGAAGAAAAATTTATTGAACTTTGGGATTCTACAATCCCTAAAAAGAAAATGGCGCAGTATGGCTGGGATGCGAACCCGTGGGTGTGGACTGTTGAATTTAAGAGGATAGAGAAGCCGAGGGAGGAACAGGAAACGTGACTTTAGACAAGAGTATACTTATCCAGTACAGCGATATGAAAGAAGAAATAAAAGACCTTCACCGAAGGATTGAGCAGCTAAAGAGGGAACTATATAAAATGGAAGAAGAGGGGACGGTAAAGGATACTGTCACCGGGGGACTGGGTGGCACGCAGCACTTTGTTGTAGAGGGTCTGCCTGCACCGGCGATACGCAGAAAGGCATTGCAGATCAAGACCCGGAAGGAAAAGGCGGCAAAAATGGAAGGGGAGCTGTTAGAGCTTGTGTGCCAGGTAGAGGACTACATAAACAGCATGCCGACCAGTGAGCTGCGGATCATGTTCCGGCTCTATTATGTCGACAATCTGTCATGGCCACAGGTAGCCATGCGAATGAACAGCATGTTTCCAAAACGGCGGATTGCCTACACAGACAAGAGTTGTCAGAAGAAACATGAAAGATTTTTAAAAAAAGTTTCATAATGTCGCCCTGTGTCGCCGAAAAATATAT
>OAWS01000246.1_pt1 | contig 49301 bp, 51 predicted proteins | sample 1517141 | NCBI WGS metagenome assembly OAWS01 (sample SAMEA2580173, study PRJEB22360) | human gut metagenome | biome: human gut; feature: human-associated habitat; material: faeces | place: Denmark | collected 2008/2010
GCCTCTTTTACCCCCACACCCACAGCTCCGTCTACCGGCGGGGTAGTTGCACCGAAAACAAAAGTCACCGCAAGCAGCAGCAATTATTCAATCCGCCTGAAAAAACCTGCCGGCTTGTCTTCATCTGCGGTCACCTCTGAGGATGATTATTGGAACAAACGGCTAGTATTAAATATCAACGGCAATTATAAAACCCATTTTTCCTCTTCTTCCAACCGGAATATAAAGGATAGTCTGACCTATTCCGTATCCTATACCGGAGGAAAGACCAAGATCTATCTGAAAACAAGCTCCATCAAAGGCTTTAGCATCACACAGGATTCCAGTTATATCTATGTGAAGTATGCGGCTCCGAAATCTATGTTTTCGAGAGTTATCGTTGTGGATGCAGGACATGGAGGAAGCGATACGGGCGCCACAGGAAACGGACTTAAGGAAAAAAATATGACCCTCTCCATTGTACAGAAAACGAAGTATTATTTTGATCGGAATGCCAATTATAAAGTTTATTACACGAGACTTTCTGACTGGTATCCAACTCTGTCAGAGCGGTATCAGATGGCAAATAACGTAGGGGCAGACCGGTTTGTCAGTGTCCATATCAATGATGTAGGAAAGATCAGTTATTCAGCCAAAGGTACTGAGACCCTCTACAATCCAAAAGGCGGAAAGGCTCCTTCTCCTTACAGCAGCCTGACCGGCAAAGCACTGGCAAAGGACGTTCACAAAAAACTGAGAAGCGCAACAGGATTTACAGACCGAGGATTAAAACAAAGAGTTCCTGGTGTCAACGGGGTTGCTGTTCTGACTTACTCCAAAACCGCAGCAACGCTCGGAGAGGTGGGGTTCATATCCAATCCTACGGAGGCTTCCTCCATGAAAAACAATTATACAAAGATCGGAAAAGCATTTTATGATGGAATCCTGGCCTCATTTTAGCTGCACAGAACGCCAGTGATCATGACCTCAGCTGAAATCCCATGATATTTCTTTTGGAGAATCCCCCAAAAAGTAAAGTATTATGGGATTTTTTATATATTCATTGCATTTTTATTACGATTATGTTACAATTTACGCGAAAGGACGGAAAAGTATGAATAATTTAAAAAAATCTATTGCTTATTTATCAATTATGATGCTAACAGCAACTACGATCCCTGCATCCACCGTACAAGCTGCCTCAGTACCAAAAGCAGGCAAATATTATACCTTAAAGATTGCAGGAAAAAAGCAGAAAAAGAAATGCCGGAATGTCAAAATCAACGGCACAATTGTAAAGACCTATGCTCCTGGATTTTCACGGGCTAATACTTCTATGTACTCAGCATACTGGCTGTTTGAAAAACAAAAGAGCCTGGGGGTGTCTTACAGCTACTCATCCAAAACAAAAAAAGTAACCCTGAAACGGGGAAGCAAATCTGTGGTCATGACTCTTGACAGCATGTATGCTTATGTAAACGGCAAGAAGACCAAGATGCCTACACCGGCAAGAAAGGTATATTCTTATGCACGTAAAAAGAATTATATCTATGTGCCTGGTGCATTCTGTATCACAAAACTCGGACACAGTTATAAGTGGAGCTCCTCACAGAAAAGCGGTCTCATAACAACGAAGAGTCTGTCTTCCTCATCTTCTGGAAGCAGTTCAGGCTCCTCTTGCTCAGGCACTTCAAGTATCACGCCCGGAACAAGGATCACTGCTTCTGCCTCAAATTACAGTGTGAGGATAAAGAAACCAAGCGGACTTTCATCTTCGGCTATCTCGACATCAGATGATTACAGCAACCGCAGACTGATCATCAAGGTAAAGGGCAACTATAAAACACACTTTAGCTCCAGTTCCAACCGCTACATAAAAACGGACAAGTACTTCCGTTCCTATACTGTCACATACAGCGGCGGCTATACGAATATCTATATCCGTCCGAGAAAAGATGTGATTAAGGCTTATGCAGTCTCACAGACATCTGATTATATCTATGTAAAGTATGATTCACCGAAGAAGATATACAGCCGCATTGTTGTATTGGATGCGGGACACGGAGGGTCTGATTCCGGAGCTACCGGAAACGGGCTCAGGGAAAAAGATCTGACACTCAAAATCGTCCAGTCTGCCAAATCATATTTTAACAAGAATTCCGGATATAAAGTCTACTACACACGGCTGTCCGACTGGTATCCGTCTTTGTCATACCGCTCAGATCTGGCAAACAATGTAGGGGCTGACCGTTTTATCAGTGTCCACATAAACTCAGCGACTCCTTCCGCCCACGGAACAGAGACTCTCTATAACTCCAAAGGTTATAAGTCATCCTCAGGTCTTACCAGTTATAACTGGTCAAACAAGATCCATGCATATGTGCGGCCTGCCACAGGCTTTACGAACCGGGGACTTAAAAACCGGACAGGACTGGCTGTCCTGAGAAACACAAAGACTGCTTCCAGTCTTACAGAAATCGGTTTCATCTCCAACGAGGCAGAAGCAAAAAAAATGAAAAGCAATACCGGTACCTATGGAAAAGCCGTATACAACGCTATCGTAAACTCTTTTTCCACGTATCCGAGCAAACGATAAGAAATTTATCTGTTACAGGAGGCCGGAACAACTCAATGCCAAGTTGTTCCGGCCTTTTATGTTAACTTCCGAAGCGATTCGTAACCTCATACTCGTCACAGGGTCATTTGTAATATGGGACAACCAGGTACATACCTTCCTTGATCTCGCCGTCATAGATATGATTGGTCTCGCATACTTCTTCCACATATTCACCGACAGAGCTGTATTCCTCCGATATACGGCTTTTTGCTATATTCCAAAGACTGTCTCCCTTTTTAATCCGGATACTGGTAAAATACTTCTTTCTGCCGTCGGCAGCTCCCGCCACCTGCCGGCTCTCTGCCATAACGGCGCCAGCGATACCCAAAATCGTAACAATAAATAAGACTGTGATCAAAACTTTTATCTTCAGTGTTTTCATAACGCATCCTCCTATCGAACATTTGTTTATAATTCTATTATAAAGAACGCGCGTTCGTTTGTCAACGTCTTTCCGAAAATTTGTTCGGGAACACTTGTTTCAATCTGTAATATATGGTAAGATAATAGCAAGAAAATAAAGGAGGCACATTATGAGCAAACAAAAGCTGAGCCCAAAACAAGAACAAATCTTAGAATATATAAAATCTCAGATACTGGAAAAGGGTTATCCGCCCGCAGTCCGTGAGATTTGTGCCGCTGTCAGTCTGAAGTCCACCTCTTCTGTCCATTCCCACTTGGAGTCTTTAGAGCGCAAGGGCTATATCCGAAGAGATCCGACAAAACCAAGGGCCATTGAGATCATTGACGATGACTTCCAGCTCACGAGGCGCGAGGTTGTGAACATTCCTATAGTAGGAACCGTGACCGCAGGAGAACCGATCATCGCCACTGAGAACATCGAAGACTACTTTCCCATGCTTCCTGAGTTTATCGGCTCCAAAAGCACCTTTATGCTCCATGTGAAAGGCGACAGCATGATCAATATCGGCATCTATGACGGTGACATGGTGATCGTCGAGGAAACTCCTTCCGCTGAAAATAACGACATCGTGGTAGCTCTTATAGAAGATTCCGCCACAGTCAAACGATTCTTCAAAGAAGACGGGCATTACCGACTTCAGCCGGAAAACGATTTTATGGACCCGATCATCGTAGATGAAGTTTCTATTTTAGGAAAGGTCATCGGCCTTTACCGCAGCATGTCATAATCTGACATCCAGACTATACATAATCTTAACAAAAAAGAAGAAAAGCACCTCGGCTTTTCTTCTTTTTTCCTGTCCATCCTTCTCTACAGTTTCTTTTTCTTTCCGATCAGCAGAGCTTACTTTGGTTTGCTCCTGAGGCAGATTTAAAATAACTTGTAAACCCCATTGCATTCACAAGATCCAGGTTTATCAAAGTCTCACCTATGAAAAAAACTGCCGAACAGCCAAATATCTCAGCTCATGCGGCAGTTTGTCCTAAGTTATAACTGAAAACGGTCCGCCCGCTTCTTGCCTTCTGGCAGAGTGCTATTCTCCCTCTTCCAAAGAGACTTCCACTCCGTCCTTCCAGATTCTCTCGAGATCATAAAACAGACGGTTTTCCTGATCAAAAATATGGATCACGATATCACCGAAGTCTATCAAAACCCAAGTTCCGTTCTGATATCCTTCCATCTGTTTCATCTCATATCCCGCTTTCTGCAAAGCATCCTGTACATTGTCGACAATGGCCTGCACCTGATTCTTATTTTTTCCGTTGGCTATGATAAAATAATCGGCAATGACGGAGATCGAGCGGATGTCTAAGACCTTGATCTCCTCCGCCAGCTTTTCTTCTAACGCTTTATAAGCAATTTTTGTCATTTCTAAAGACTGATTCATGTGTGATCACCCTCCTTGTAGTATTCATGAGTCTCTGTCGTCCTTGGATCAATCGCCTGATCCCTGCTTTTCAGATACTGCATGGTATTTTCAATTATTTTGAGAAGACATTGGTTGATATCCGAAAATGCAAGCCGCCTGGCCTCGGAAAGACCCGGTATGTCCTTTCTGCCCGGCTCTATATAGTCGGCGATAAATATAATCTTATCTAAAAGGCTCATTCCTGGCTTTCCGGTTGTATGACATTCCACCGCAGATGCAATCTCTGCATCCTCATTGCCGTAGCAGTCCCTTGCTATATACGGTGCCAGTGCAGAATGAAGAAGCTGCGGACTTTCTTTCATTTCTCTTGTCAATATGATCCCATATTGACTGCAGAGTTTCATCTGCCGTTCTATGGGATACCCTTTCGCACAGTCGTGGAGCAGCCCTGCCCTGAATGCCTTTTGAATGTCCGCTCCCAGAGCCATTGCCATCGCAGATGCGGTGTAGGCCACACCTAGCGTATGTGTATAACGGCTCTCTTTCAGGTTTCCCGACAGCTTTTTCTTTATCTCATTGAGTTCCATACAAATCATTTCTTTCTATATAAAGTCTGACCTCTTCCGGCACAAAATACCGGATGCTCTGTCCTCTGGATGCCCTTTTCCTGATCTCATTCGATGAGATCTCCAAATCCGGACTGTCCAAATGATAAATACGTCCCTGATACTTATCCTGAATGTATTCAATCTGCGCATCCAATGCACTCCTGGAATCATTCCTGGATGCAACCAAAATCGTTGCCATTGACAAGATCTGGCCTGGATCTTTCCACGATTCAATCTGATACAGAGAATCTGCACCCATGATAAAATAGTAGTCTGCATCAGGATGCAGTCTGGTGAGCTTTCTCAGTGTATCTACTGTATAAGTATATCCTTCCCTGTCCAGTTCAATGTCAGAAAATTCAAAACCGGGATGGTTCTCTATGGCCATCCTGACCATATTGACACGGTCCTCGATCTCTACATTTTTGGATATTTTTTTGTAGGCCGGATTTTTGGTCGGGACGATCAGCACCTTATCCAATCCAAAATCCTCAAGGGCAGTCTGCCCGAGAATCAGGTGTCCGTGATGGATTGGGTTGAATGTCCCGCCAAGAATTCCTATCTTCTTCATAATCCCTCCGAAAAGCCCTTCTCCTTATATTATTTCGGCAGCTGGATCTTCTTGTGATCCCTGGACTCTTTATATAACACGATCTTCTTCCCGATGACCTGTACTACTTCAGATCTGGTACGCTCGGCCAGTGTCTGCGCCACTTCCTTCGGGTCATCCATGCAGTTTTGAAGAACTGCGATCTTTATCAGTTCCCTGGCATCTATGGCTTCTCTGACTCCCTCGATCAATTCCGGGGATATGCTGTCTTTCCCAATCCTGAATATAGGATCAATCTTCATCGCCAGGCTTTTCAAATAAGCTCTCTGTTTACTCGTCATTGCTTCTCCTTACTTGTAATAATCAAATTCTAAATCATATAATTTTACGGTATCTCCTTCTTCGATTCCCAGGGCTTCCAGTTCTTCAAGAACACCGTTTCGTTTCAGGAATTTCTGGAAAAAATCGAATCCGCGCTCTGACTCCAGGTTTGTGTAGCCGAGCATTCGCTCTACCTTCGGACCTTCCACCGTGAAGACTCCTTCTTCCGGATTTGCTACGGTGATTCCTCCCTCTTCATCCTCAAAGCTTAAGTCGTATTCCTGCTCGAATTCCATTGCCCCTTCCGGAAGCTCGTCCAGAAGCTTTCTTACATGCCACAAAAGCTCCTTGACACCTTCTCCGGTGACAGCCGAGATCGGAAATACTTCGATACCGTTCTCTGCAAATTCTTCCTTCAGCAGATCCATCACGGTTTCCCGGTCTTCTTCGGTCATGGCATCGATCTTATTAGCCGCGATGACCTGCGGTCTCTTTAAGATCTCCGGATTGTATTTTTCCAGTTCGCCGTTGATGGCCCTGATATCCGCAATTGGATCTCTGCCTTCCACAGAAGCCGCATCCACCAGGTGGATTGTGACCTTCGTCCTGTCGATGTGGCGGAGAAACTCAAATCCCAGGCCAACTCCCTCAGACGCTCCCTCAATGATCCCCGGAATATCCGCGATGACAAACCCTTTTCCTCCGGCCAGATCAACGACACCCAGATTAGGATTCAGTGTGGTAAAATGATAGTTTGCGATCTTCGGCCTTGCATTGGTCACCCTGGATAAGAACGTAGATTTCCCCACATTTGGAAAACCTATCAGTCCCACATCGGCGATCACCTTCAGTTCCAGGATCACCTCAAGTTCCTGGCATTTGCCTCCCGGCTGCGCATATTTGGGTGCCTGCATCACAGCCGTAGCATAATGCTGATTGCCCTTCCCTCCGCGGCCTCCCTTTAAAAGCACTACCGGTTCTTTTTTATTTGACATATCAAGGATTACTTTCCCTGTTTCTTTCTCTTTTATGATCGTTCCGGGCGGGACCTTCAGCACAACATCCTGTCCGTCGGCACCATGACAGCGTCTCTTTCCGCCCTCTTCGCCGTCTCCTGCTTTATATTTTCGTTTATGACGGTAATCAGCCAGGGTATTCATCCCTTCATCCACAGCGAAGATCACGTCGCCGCCGCGTCCTCCGTCACCGCCGTCCGGACCGCCGTTAGGCACATAGAGCTCTCTTCGGAAACTCACATGGCCGTTGCCGCCTTTTCCTGATCTGATATATATATTTGCTCTGTCTGCAAACATCGGCTTTTCCTTTCTGATTTTCAAAAAAACGGCTCCAAATTGTGAAATTTGAAGCCGTTAAACATTCAACTGTCTGCCTGTACAAACACTAGCCGACAACTATGCAACTGGGTGTACAGAACACTGTTTCTTATCTCTGCCTTTTCTCTCGAAACGCACGATACCATCTGTCAATGCAAATAAAGTATCATCACCACCGCGTCCTACGTTGACTCCCGGATGGATCTTTGTTCCTCTCTGGCGGTAAAGAATATTTCCAGCTTTTACAAATTGTCCGTCAGCTCTTTTCGCACCTAATCTCTTAGATTCAGAATCTCTTCCGTTCTTTGTGGAACCCATTCCCTTTTTATGAGCGAAAAATTGAAGGTTCATTTTCATCATTGTCTTACACCTCCTCAAATACTACGTGAATATATGGACGATACTCCGATTCAATGTTGGTTATCCCAAGAACCAGAGAATCCAATAAAATCTGTCCTTCTTCAGAACATGTCCCTGAAACTCTGAACTCAATCACTGCATCGTCTTCCGATGTGTGACATGTGCCGGCATCCTCTGTCAACTGTTCAAAAGAATTCAGGAAGTTAATGACCAGTGCAGATACCGCGGCACAGACAATATCCTGTCCTTCCTCCGCATATCCGGCATGGTCCTTTGCCTGAAAGCCTGCAGGCTTTCCCTGATGGTCCCGGTAGAATGTGATCTGTGTCATTCTCTCGGTCCTTTATTATCCAACAATGTTATCGATCTTCACTTGTGTGAATAATTGTCTGTGACCATTTTTCTTATGGTATCCGGTTTTTCTCTTATACTTGTAAACAATGACTTTTTTGTCTTTGCCTTCGCTTACAACTGAAGCTTCAACCTTTGCACCATCTACGTTCGGTGTTCCTACCTTTACAGTATCTCCACCAACTAATAAAACATTATCAAAAGTAATCTTTGCTCCGACTTCTGCGTCAAGCTTCTCAACTTTGATCACATCACCTTCGCTTACTTTGTACTGTTTTCCTCCTGTTGCAATAATGGCGTACATCTATGGCACCTCCTATAATCAAACTCGCCAGCTTTGGTGATCCTTATGGATTCTTATACCTCGCTGTGCGGCATACTGTTACAGTATAGCAACTTATTTTTTCCATGTCAAGCAATAATCTTACAGGAAATCTTCTTTTTCTATGGGTCTTCTGACCTTCTTTCTCGTGATCTCCATCAGTCCAAGCTTCGTCATGTCTACGGCCACCGCTTTCTTGGAATCCCTGTTCAGCACAGACTGCATATAGGAAAGGAGCCTGTCCTCTTCTTCTTTTTCTTTCATATCGATAAAATCCACGAGGATAATCCCGGATAAATTTCTGAGCCTGATCTGTCTGGCCGTCTCTCTTGCCGCCTCCCGGTTTATCTTTATAATATGGCCTTCCTTCTGTCCCCGCCCGATCGATTTTCCTGTATTTACGTCGACCACTGTCATGGCCTCTGTGCGCTCGATGATCAGAAACCCTCCCGATCTGAGCCACACTCTCGTATGAAAAACTGCCTCCAGTGCATGAGAAAGCCGGTATCCCCTCTCAATAGACTGATCCTGTCTGTCCATCCGGCGGACCTGATATCCATTCTCCTCTGCCTCCCTGCAGATCACCTCATCATCGGAGATGATACGTTCCACACGGGAAGGAGAAAGTCCAAATACATAACGGGACGAGAAATTCTGATTTGTGGCCAGAAGCTTGCAAGGCTTCATATACTGCTGTTTCTCCTGGATCTGAACATATCTCTCAGCCAGACTTGCTGCTTCTCTCCCGATCTTTTCTTTATCCGCATTTGCAGCCTCTGTCCTCACAATAAATCCATACTCTCCGGTGACAAAAGCAGAGACGAACCTCTTTAAGTCTTCCTTTTTTTCTTTATCCCGGATTTTCCCTGATATACCCACGAACGACTTATCAGAGGACAGCACAAGATATTCTCCGGTCAGTTCAATGTTCTCTGTGGCTAACGGTTCCTTCTTGTCTGTGCCGTCTTTTTTTACCTGGATGAGGATTTCTTTTTCGTTTTTGAGTTTTCCCGGTTTTCTTCGTTCGTCCAGAGGATAAAAGCAGAGCCTGCCCTTGTCGATCTCAACGAAAGCTCCGTGGATGTTTCCTACGATATTCTTCACCCTGGCTTTGTAAATATTTCCGACCAGACTGCCTTCCTCTACCGGTTCGGATGAAAACTCCGCGAATTCTCCGTCCTCAAGCCATGCGCTGACGATATGCCTTCCGAGCCTTGTTATGATTACTTCATTCATATATTATTCTGCGTCCGGTATACTCGGAATATTCACGGAAGGGTCCAGATCTTTTTCGTAATCCACTCCGTCCATATCAAAGCCAAACATCTGGTAAAAGTCTTCCCAGTATCCCTCGATATCGGCATATTCCTTAACATTTTTCGTATTGATCTTCTCCCAGCGCCGTTCCACTTCTGCCTGTACTTCCGGCTTTAACTCCCAGTCATCCAGACGGATCAGTCCCTGACCGTCTGTCTCTGCCTGTCCGAACACAGCCTTTTCTCCAAACAGCCTGGTGATCTGTTCGATACATCCTTCGTGGAGGCCTCTTTCTTTCATGATACTGTAAAGCACTGCCATATACAGGGGAACGATCGGAATTGCAGAGCTTGCCTGAGTGACGAGACCCTTGTTGACCGAAATATATGCCCTGATGCCTCTTTCTTTAAATTCTTCATTGATCTCACCTGCGGTCTTGTGCAGATGTTTCTTTGCAGCACCGATGGTTCCCTCAAAATAGATGGGATAAGTGAGCTCCGGCCCGATATAAGAGTAGGCGAAAGTAACAGTGTCTTCTTCAATGGCATCTGCATCTGTGAGTGCCCGAATCCATGCCTTCCAGTCCTCTCCGCCCATTACCTTCACCGTCGCTTCCACTTCTTCCTCTGTGGCAGCCTCAATGGTTTTCTCTCCGATGGTGTTGTCTTTCAGATTCAGGTTCTTATTTGTAAAATCTTCTCCGGTCGTCTTTAGCACAGACTGGTACACGGTGCCGTCCTCGGCAGTTCTTCTCGGTGCGGCCAGACTGTAAATGACGGCGTCGACTTTCCCTAAATCCTTCTTGATCAGATCGATCACCTTCTCCTTGACTTCCCTGGAGAATGCATCTCCGTTGACTGTCTTGGCATATAGATCCTCATTGGCTGCCGCATGTTCAAATGCAGCCGTATTATACCAGCCCGCCGTGGCAGTCCTCTTTCCAGCCGCCTGTCTCTCAAACATGACACCTACCGTAGCTGCTTTGCATCCGAATGCCGCGTTGATCCTTGATGCCAGCCCGTATCCGGTGGACGCTCCGATGACCAGGACTTTCTTTGGCCCGTTCTTGACTTCGCTGTGCTTCTTTACATATGTAATCTGATTCTCAACATTTTTTCTGCAGCCCTCTGGATGTGCAGTAAGGCACAAAAAATCCCGGACTTTTGGACTTATTTTCATGTATATCTCCTTTTTTTCAAGTTCAATCATTACTGAAAATTATAATCGTTCCTTTTTCCACTGTCAAGTTTCCCCAAGGTTCGGGGCTTTCATCACCTTCCAAAGCGTATCCATCAGCACTTCTAAATCGACAGGTTTGGCCACATGAGCGTTCATCCCCTGCCTGTAAACTTGACCGTGTTGCTCAGAAGGTTGATGGGGATCTGATTGATGCAGAGCAGATCTCCGTAAAAATCTCTTTACTTTTTCCTTCACTTCCGGAAGGTCTTCCCTGTGTACCCCCTGAAATGCCATCTCCTGGCTGATCTCCCTGGCATGCTTCTCGGAACAGCCTGATGTTTCATAGAATGAGGAGTTGCGGAATACCGGATAAATCCGGCCTTCTTTATAAATATATACACACTCCGCCTGGAATCATCTCCAGAGCCTCTTGGGCCTCACGCCTTATCTTCCCCATCCACAGCACTGCCTTTGCTACTGCTTTCCACATTGGACAGGAATAAAAGTTCTTATCCCGGCACCAACTCTGTCCATATATATTAATCAATTTTACCATATAAGGTGAAAAAGTACAATGATCACAGACGGATCAAGTGCTGAGCGTTTTTTATTTTTCAGAAAAAAAACTGCTGTATCAGTGGTATGAACACTAATACAACAGTTTTATGTTTATGTATACCTATTTAAAAATTCTTCTTACTGCCACGATCTTTCTGTATTTCGCATTCTTGGAGATCTTGATCCCACCTCTGGGATACGGTGCAGAGTTGCTTGCATGGACAATTTTATTATTTCCCATATAAATTGCCACATGTCCGCTGTAACAGATGATATCACCCGGCTTCGCCTTCTTGATTCCGCCTTTTACTTTCTTTCCTGCTTTTCTCATTCCGTAGGAAGAGTGCGGAAGTCTTTTGCCGAATTTTCTGTAAACAGACATTACATATCCGGAGCAGTCAGCTCCTCTCGTCAAACTGGTTCCGCCATATTTATATTTATTACCGACAAAGCGTTTTGCATAATTCACAACTTTCTGCCCTTTATTGGAAGCAGCTTCTGTCTCTCTAGTCCCGCCGATTGCAGAACATCCCACAACTGTGAGCATTATGACTACTATTGCTTTTACTACCAAACGTTTCATGTGTTCTCCTAATCAATCAATACAAATACTACAATAATGTTTCATGTATTTCTTTCACTGTTGCTATTGTAGCTTATATGTAATGAAATTGTCAAGAGTTTTTTAACATTTGTGTAACAATTATATTTTATTCTTTAATATATCGACAAATCTCTTCACATATCTTAGTTCTTCGTCGGTGATCTCATGCTGGCTGAACCTACCTTTTTCCGTGATTTTACGCACTTTTTCGAGGGTCAGGACATATTTTTCGTCCAGCTTCTTACCATCTGTCAGGGAATTTATTAAATTTTGATAAATTATGACTTTTTCCTTGTTGGTACTTTTTCTCCAATTCCTGTACCGGATAATTTCCCCCGCAATCTTAATAATTGTAACAATTATGAAAAAAGATAAAAGCAGCGCAGCCAGGCTCTGAAGAACCATATTTTTCTTCAAAAGAGACTCTCTTCCTTCTTCTGTGTATGAAACCTCCTCCTCTGTCTGATCCTGTTCGGACAGCAGATTCCGGGTGTTGGTCACTTCCACCGGGACCCACCCCACATTCTCTACGTATATTTCGGGCCAAGCGTGAGCATAGAAATCCGTGACCTGGGCTGTACGATCTCTCTTAAACTTCTGTTCATCGATCCGATATCCCTCCACATATCTGGACGGGATCCCCGCAGAGCGGAACATCATGACCGCAGCGGAAGCATACTGCGTACAGTAGCCTTTTTTATTCTCATTCAGAAAATACCAGATGGGATCTTTTCCCTCCGGTGTAGTTCCGGACTCGCTTGTATATCGATAATTTTCTCTCAAAAGTGTCTGGATCATCTCGGTCTTTTTCCGCATGGAGACCACCTGTAGCAGTTCCGGAAATTTCTTTGTAAGCTTCTTCTTTAATTCTCCGGGGACCTTCAAATACTGTCTCCTGACATATTTATTGTAGGAATCCATTGCCTCAAAATACTCCCTTTCCAAAGTCACATCCCCGGTCTGGCCATCCAGAAGGGCATCTGTGATCCTTCCGTCTGCCTTCAGCATACTGTCCAAGGATACAGGATAATATGTGAGAGTTTCCTTTTCCCTTTTTCCGGTCCTTTTCATATTGTAATCTCCGTAGTACCTCCCCTTTTCCGGAGAGATACTACTGAAATAAGGCCAAAGGTAATATTCATCCGTAAATTTCTGATAGCGGATCTCTGCTTTTTCCGGCTTTTTCTGAAGACCTGTATCTAAAAGTTCAAGACTGAGCTCAGGAATCTTGAGATCAAAAAACTGGTAAGGCAGATCCAGACTGTTCTCTCCCAGGATCACCTTTGCGTCTCTCTTTTCTTTTTTCCACATGCCTTTCTCATAAACACCGCTTGTGAATCCCTTCAGATACAGCGTCTCCGGTTTTGAAAGCTTCACTTGAAACAGCTTTGTTCCCCTCGGCGACACGGAACCGATCTTCCCAATATCTCCGCTTCCGATCCCTCCTGCCACCTGATAATCTTTGCCCTGTGACAGCGTCCTTACGAATTCCAGTGCCGTCTCCTTGACCGGATTGCTGTCTGCAGGCTCCCCGGCAGTTCCGGATACTGCGACAGCCCCCAGGAGAAGGCATACGGATATTAACGATGCGCTGAATGTCTTTTTGCGTGTCCAGAGTACATAGCCGGTCAAGCCGCATAAAAACAGCAGAAACGGTCCCGTGATGGAATACGGAGTCAGGATCAGCAGGCAGGCTTCGACGGCAGATACCACTGCCGCAAAGCTCTTCGTCTTCTTCGTCAGATGATGAAAGATCACACTGCCCACCAGGAATAAAAGCAGGATAAACAGGATGCTGTCCCGCCGCGTATACTCAGGCCGGATATCCACGTAATAATAAAACCCCATATCAAACACTTGATTTACTGCATCGGCCATCCGGTTGCTGATCAGCTGAAATCCATTGACAAGAGAGCTCCTTAAAAAAAATGAAGCCGCTGCCGCAAAGCCAACTGCGCCGAAGACAGCTTTCGGATACCTTTCTAACAGAACGCAGAGCACTGTCAGGATCGCCACGCCGGCACAGAGCAGATAATATTGAAAGGCTCTCGTAAAAAACCCGACAAAAACACTGTCTGTCAAGCCAAGAAATATCATGCTCAGAAATATATATTTCATATATGGTTCAATTTTTTCCTTCATAATAAAAAGACCCCTTGCAATCTGCTTCAAAATAATTCCAGATCATAGATTCCCTGCTCCAGCCTGCTCCTGTCGACTGCATTCGTCTCCGATTCTGTTTCTACATAAATCAGATCAGTCTCTGTCTCTCTCATATAGATATGAATTCCCTCATGCTCCCTGTTTTCAAAGTCCCCGCCGAAGTCTGACGCAAACATCTCCCCAAACAATTCTTCATACTGCTGATACCGTTCCAGGTAGTATTCCTTTGTCCCCCAGTATATTGTCTGCGGCATTCCCTGCTCCAAAAAAAACTTTGAGACAGAGAAAAATACAGTAAAAAAATCATCATATGCTTCTCCCCACTCCGGCAGGCTTAGAAAGATAAAGAGCTTTTCCTCCCTTTCTTCCTCCATGTCCTTCACCATCAGCAGATTTTTTCCTGCGAGCAGTTTCCAGTGAATCCTGGAACCCTTGTCTCCAGGGCGGTATTCCTTGAGTCCGTCATATTCATACGGGTCCATGGTCTTTGCCTCCACCGCCTGATCTGACATCCGGCCCAGCGGATACGCATCCGGCATGATAAGCACCACGGCTTTGGCTTTTACAAATTTATCTGCCCAGAACAGGCCCGTCATATCCCGCATTTTTATCTTAGCCACCGTTATGTGCACTTCGTCACAGTGATCAAATCTGAGCGGGATCAAAAAGCCCTCCGACTCCTTTCCGGAATACTCAAATCTCTCTTTTATGACTTTTTTCCGTCCCATGAGCCAATAGCGAACCTGATAGGTAATCTGGCACTCTGCTGTATCCAGACACCGGATTCCTTTAAAGATACCCTTTAATTGAATCTCTTCCTTCCTTGAGGCAGCTTTCCGGTCAAGAGACACTTCAATCCTCAGCTTCGATGCCTTCCTCCGCACGTTCCACCAGGATATTAACACCAAAACAAATAAGGATGCCAGAAGGCATCCTCCGATGATATTTTGATATAAGATAACATAAATCACACTTAGGATGATAATTCCAATGATCATGGATGCTCCTTATCTGCTCTTTGATACCGGGATCTCTTCGGCTATGGACTTAAGAATATCCCTGACCGTCCTGCGTTTGATCCTCGCCTCTTTGCTTTTCATGACACGGTGGGCGGATGTGGCATAAAAAATCTGCTTAATATCATCCGGCACCATATAATCTCTGTCATCGAGATATGCATTTGCTTTGGCCATCTGAAGAAGAGAGATCGTTCCCCTCGGACTGATCCCCATGCTAAGATCGGGATGGTTTCTGGTGGCACATGCAATATCGACAATATACCGGTACAGATCCTCATGGACATATACCCGCTCCGCCTGCTGTTTCATCAGTATGAGATCCGTCACCTGTATGATCTCTTCCAGAGAGTCGATGGCAACATTGACTCTTTCCTGCTTGAGCATCGCCACCTCACTCTCCCTGTCCGGGTATCCCATGGAAATCCGGATCATAAAACGGTCAAGCTGGGCCTCAGGGAGTGAATGGGTCCCCACCGCTCCCAGAGGGTTTTGTGTGGCAATGACCACATATGGATCGGGAAGTTCTCTCGTCACCCCATCTACAGTGATTCTTCCTTCCTCCATGGCCTCCAGGAGAGCCGACTGGGTCTTGGGCGAAGTCCGGTTAATCTCATCTGCCAGGAGGAGGTTGGTGATGGCCGCCCCCTTTTGATATTCAAAGGATTCACTGCCCTGCTTATAGACAGAAAACCCGGCAATATCCGCAGGCATCACATCCGGCGTAAACTGTATCCTCTGGTAATCCAGACCCAGAACCTTAGAAAATGCAATTGCCAGCGTAGTCTTTCCCACGCCCGGAATATCCTCAATCAAAATATGGCCGTTGGCCAAGATCGCAGTCATGACCTGCCTTGTGATATGGTCTTTTCCAATAATCACTTTTCCTATTTCTTCAATTGCCCTTGTGGCCAAATTGCTCATCTTATCACCTCTAAGCCTTCTTTTTTACATTCCACACAATGGAAGCCATGGCCACAGCCAGGGCTCCGGCCGCAACCGCCAGGCCTAAAAACCCGTTTCCTAATGCTCCCGCCGCCAGGTATCCGACTACAGCACAGACTGCCACGATAAACGCATAGGGCATCTGTGTTGCAACATGGTCAATATGGCGGCATCCGGCTCCCGCGGAGGCCAGAATCGTTGTATCGGAGATCGGAGAGATGTGGTCTCCGCATACGGCCCCGGATAAAATAGACCCCACCAGCAGTGTCAGCGCAGAAATGTCATTCCCCACGACAGCCACGGAGATAGGGATCAGGATTCCAAATGTCCCCCAGGAAGTTCCTGTGGCAAAGGACAGGCCCAGAGCAGCCAAAAAGAACAGGGCCGGCAGCACAGCCGCTGCGGACGTATTTCCACTGATAATTCCGCTGACAAACTGTCCGATCCTTAAATATTCTTCTCCGCATATACCGGATAGAGTCCATGCCAGACAAAGGATCATGATCGCTGACGTCATCGACTTAAATCCCTGGCTGAAACTCCCGCAGAAATCCACGAAGGCGACGACCTTTCTCGGAATATACAGAAGAAATGTAAAGATCAGCGTCGAAAAAGACCCCAATACAAGACTTCTTCCGCTGCTGCATTCGGACAGCGCCGTTATGATATCTTTTCCCTCAAAAAATCCTCCCGTATAAAGCATAAATCCAATACAGGAAACGATCAGAAACACGATGGGCAGGATCAGATCCTTTACCTGTCCTCTTCCCACCACAGGCACATCCGCGTCATGCTTCTGGTCATGGGTCTCGTTCCCCTTTTCCTCCTCATACTGTTTCATCTTGGAAAAATCCACGTTGATGATGATCAGAAAGATGAGGAACACCAAAGTCAGGAGAGCATAATAATTAAACGGGATCGCCCTGACAAACAAAGAGAATCCGTCAATCTTGCTTCCCTCTGGAAGCGAGGAGCCCACAGCCGCAGCCCAGCTGGAGATCGGGGCAATGATACAGATCGGCGCTGCGGTGGCGTCGATCACATACGCAAGCTTGGCCCTCGTGACCTTATATTTGTCTGTGATTGGCTTCATGACGGTTCCAACCGTCAGACAGTTGAAATAATCGTCCACGAAGATCACAGTTCCAAGAAGAGACGTGGCAAACATGGCCTGTCTCTTTGACTTGATTGCCTTTAATGCCCATTTCCCATAGGCCCTTGAGGCCCCGGATTTGGTGATCAGGGCTACTAAAATACCCAGCATCACAAGAAAAATCAGGATGTCACAGTTGCCCCCGATTTTTCCAGTCATAATTTCAAATATGGTATTCATTGCTTCCACAGGCTTGAAATGCTCAAACATCAAAGCCCCGGAAGCAATCCCCACCATCAGGGAAAGATAAACCTCTTTTGTGATCAATGCCAGTCCAATGGCAATGACGGGCGGTACCAACGCCCAAATAGTTCCGACCATTTATGCTGCTCCTTAGTTCTCCTCTTTATAGTAATTGATCAGGCATCCCTTCAGGATGATCTCTCTCTCATCATCTGTAAGTTCTCCCAAGGACAGCTCAAATTCAAGAAGCTCCCCGTCCTTCACAACAAAGGCCTGGATCTTGCCTGCTTTCTTCTCCACTGCCTCTCTGATACCCGGCAGGAATAAGTAGTCCTTGTTCTTAAACGGTAGCGCTCCTTCTTCGATTGTCAGCGGAAGCATTCCCCAGTTGATCAGATTAGAGCGGTAGCGCTTAGTAGCATATCCGTTGGCAATGTTTGCCCATCCGCCCAATACCTTCTGGCAGGATGCCGCCTGTTCTCTGGCAGAGCCGTCACCCGGCTTCACTGCGAAGATGGTACTTCCGATCCCAAGATTGCCTTCTCCGGTTCCCGGATACTTTTTATTTACAGCCTCCATGACAGGCTTTAATTCTTCTACTACATCCAGAGGACAGGTTCCCGCCTCAATGGCTTTCTGGCCTTTCTGAATCTCCTTTGCAAGTCCCACATATGCAGGATCTTTTCTGGACAGCGTAAACTCTGCCAGCCCAAGAGGATTAGAGCGGTAGGAAGAAGTCTCCCCTGACGGGATCAGCTCATCGGTTGTGGTGACTGGATCGTGGATCTCAGACACAACCTTTAATAAGAGATTCTCAGGGAGTGCAGACATCTTAGGCCAATCCTTGATATTTGGTCCAAACTGTACTTCCACGGAAGGATCCGCCACACCCTTGCTGTCAAACACACGGTTCTCATAAATTGTTTTGTCAAAGAAGTACTTTGGTACATTAAAATCAGAATCCAGATCTGTGGCTGGAGTCAGGTATCCCTTGTTTGCCGCAGTGGCTGCGATGGATCTAGCATCCATCAATGCCACGGATGCGATCTGCCCACTCTGTAACTTGGAGCCCTCTCTGTTCGGGAAGTTCCTTGTAGAGTGACGGATACTAAACGCATTGTTGGCAGGTGTGTCTCCGGCTCCAAAGCACGGTCCGCAGAAGGCTGTTTTTACAACGGCTCCTGTGGCCATGAGATCTGCCACCGCTCCGTTCTTTACAAGCTCCATGAAGACCGGCGTACTTGCAGGGTAAACACTCAGGGTAAACTCATCAGAACCGATGCTGGCTCCCTTTAAGATATGAGCTGCCTCACAGATATTCTCATATCCGCCGCCGGCACATCCCGCGATGATTCCCTGATCTACATACAGTTTTCCGTCTTTAATCTTATCCTGAAGCGAGTAATCTACAGCTCCATCTAGGCTTACCATGGCGCGTTTTTCCACTTCTGCCAATACATCACTTAAGTTTGCATTGACTTCATCAATTGTATAAGTATTGCTCGGATGGAATGGCATGGCGATCATCGGTTTGATCTTGGATAAATCCACTTCCACCATTCCGTCATAGTATGCAACGGCTCCAGGATTTAATTCTTTGTAGTCCTTTTCCCTGCCGTGGATCTCGTAAAATTCCTTAATAGTATCATCTGTCTTCCATATAGAAGAAAGACAGGTTGTCTCTGTGGTCATAACGTCAATGCCGATCCTGAAATCCGCTGACAGGTTCGCCACGCCAGGCCCTACAAATTCCATTACCTTGTTGTTCACATATCCGCACTCAAATACGGCGCCGATGATGGCCAGAGCCACATCCTGAGGCCCTACCCCTTTTTCAGGTTTTCCGGTGAGATAAACACCGACAACGGAAGGCATGTTAATATCATAAGTACGGTTCAGCAGCTGCTTTACAAGTTCCGGCCCGCCTTCGCCCATAGCCATGGTTCCCAGTGCACCATATCTTGTATGGCTGTCAGAACCAAGGATCATCTTTCCTCCGCCTGCGAGCATTTCCCTTGCAAACTGATGGATGACTGCCTGATGAGGAGGTACGTACATGCCGCCGTAGCGCTTTGCGGCAGTCAGGCCGAACATGTGGTCATCCTCATTGATCGTTCCGCCAACGGCACAGAGGCTGTTATGGCAGTTTGTGAGCACATAAGGGACCGGGAACTTTTCAATCCCTGACGCTCTTGCGGTCTGGATGATCCCCACAAAAGTAATGTCATGGGATGTCAATGTATCAAATTTAATCATCAGCTTGTCCATGCTGCCGGACGTGTTATGATCGTTAAGAATTCCATATGCGATGGTGTTTTGTTTCGCTTCTTCTTTTGTCGGGACAGACCCAACAAGCTGGTTTAATCGTTCTGCGTTTTTTTCATCTACAAGTTCGGTGCCGTCTACTAAAAATGCACCTTTTTCATACAAATTAATCATACTTTCCTCCTGAATCTTTTTAGGAGATTATATCATAAGATGCTGTTTTAGGAAAGAAAAATAAGCTGGCACCATTAAAAACTTTATATCTGGCATTTTCATCAATGCCACTTTTTTATTAAGATAAATGAAACGGATTTGAGCAATCTTAATTGAGGAGGAATGATCGTTATGAATCAAACGAAAAAACTTGTATATACCGCTCTTTTCACGGCTTTGTGCTGTGTGGGGACCATGGTCATCCAGATCCCAACCCCTGCCACCCACGGCTATATTCATCTGGGTGATGCCTTTGTCATCTTAAGCGGTGTTATTTTGGGAAAGAAGTACGGCTCTCTGGCCGCCGGTATCGGCTCTGCCTTTGCGGATATCTTTTCAGGCTATGCTTACTATGCGCCGACTACCTTCGTTGTAAAGTTCATGGTGGCGCTCTGTGCAGCCGTACTGTATAAAGCCCTCACCAGTCACGGAGTGAAAGAACTGATCGCCATGATCCCGTGCGGACTGGCCGACATCTTATTTGTGGTGGCAGGATACTTCCTCCACTCCTATTTTACGGAGGGGATCGGACCAGCACTTTTAAGCGTGCCTTCCAATGCCATCCAGGGCTGTTCCGGCCTGATTGTGGCAGCCATTCTGCTGCCAATCCTGACGGCAGGTTCGGGTATTAAAAAAGCGAAATTGTGCATGAACCACGAGTAGTCTAAAAGAACTGCTGCCCTTGGATATTTCTCCCCGGGGCAACAGTTCTTTTATGCTCTGTATTCTTATTTCTTATCGTATAAAAATTCTTCTGGCAGGTTTACCTGAAATGCTTCACCCAGATCCCTGAAATTCTGCGGTGTGATGGTCTTAAACTTATCAGGTCTTACAGACAGCACTTTTATGAGAATCTCTGCTGCCTTTTCCACGGTGTGCATCAGACCGAAGGTGTTGTCAAAATCCTCTCCGGAACAAAAGATGCCGTGATGAGCCCATATGATAGCGTTGTACTTATTCATCAGCCTGCTGGATTCCACCGCAATCTCTCTTCCTCCCGGAACCATCCATCCAACAGTTCCGATCCCATCTGGAAATATAACCGGACACTCGGTCATCATTTCCCACAGTTCTCTTGTAAATACCTTGTCATCAATGGGGAGGATAAAGGTCAGTGCAATCACATTAGGTGTGTGGGAATGATAGATCACCCGGTGTGCGCCGCCTGTAGCTTCTTTTTTCACCTCGTGGTTCATCAGATGGGAAGGCAGTTCACTGGTGGGCACTCCGCCTCCTTCCAGTCCCCAGACGATCCGGTAATTTTCTCCCCTGCTGTCAATCTCGATGATGGCAATGTTTGACGCCGGTGCAAGTTCCACATTACGGAAATATTTTCCGGAACCCGTCACCAAAAAATACTCACCAGCCAGTCCCGGAACTTCTGTTTTGATCGGAGTAAACTCCCGTTCCAGTTGAAATGCCTCCTTAACTTCTGATACTTCCTCCGGCTTCATACGGTAGGTTGCATTTCCACCGTTCCTCTCGTGCCACCCTTGTAAAAAGCCGTCTGTGCACATTCTGATAAATCCTTTGATAAACTCTGCTTCTAATATATTCATGTTCCGCCTCCTCTAATTGCGCTGTAACAGGATATTGTTTTCGTAAGCTTTTACTTCCTGAAACCAGTCCTCTTTTGCAGGTACCCCGTTGATCTCACAGAAGTAATTCCATACGTCCCCTGCCGGGTACAGCTTTAATTCCTCCTGCATCACCATAAGCTCTGTAAATTCCCTGTTCTCCTGGAGAGACTTAAGCTTCTCATTAGGTCTAAGCATGGCTGTGAGCAGGGCTTTCTGCATATTTCTCATGCCGACCACCCAGGCTGAGATACGGTTGATGCTGGCATCAAAGAAGTCCAGCGCAAGGAGCACATGTTCTGTCCCGTTCATGACGATTTCTTTTGCGATCTCCTTTGTCTCATCATCCAGGAGAACCACATGATCGCTGTCCCAGCGCACCGGCCTGGTCACATGAAGTGCCACCTTGTCTGAAAACAAAAGCATGGATGAGATTTTGTCAGAGACTACCTCTGTAGGATGGTAATGTCCATTGTCCAGCAGGCAGAGGATATCATTCTTAGCCGCATAGTTCATATAAAACTCATGGGAACCTACGGTATAGCTTTCCATGCCGATGCCAAACACCTTGGATTCCACTGCCACATTGACTTTTTCCTTGTCATAGCCTGCCGCCAGGATCTGGTCAAGGGAGTCCTTCAGTCTTGCCCTGGGTGCCTTTCTGTCTGCAGGAACATCCTTAAATCCATCAGGGATCCAGATGTTCATTGTACATGGAGTTCCCAGCTCCTCTGCAAAATATTCGGAGATCCTCAAGCAAGCCTGGCCGTGGCGGATCCAGAACTGCCTGATCTCTTCATTTTCACTGGAAAGAGTCGCTTCCTCCGCTTTTGGATGAGAAAAAAAAGTAGGGTTAAAATCCAGGCCCAGGCCTCTTTCCTTTGCAAATTCCACCCATTTTTTAAAGTGCTTCGGTTCCAGGGCATCCCTGTCCACAAATCCATCTTCAAACACAGCGTAGCTGGCGTGCAGGTTCAGCCTGTGTTTTCCCGGGATCAGGCTCAACGCCTTGTCAATATCTTCCATCAGCTCTTTTGGTGTCCTCGCTTTTCCCGGATAGTTTCCCGTAGCCTGAATCCCTCCGGATAACGCTCCCTCTCCTTCAAAACCGGCCACATCGTCTCCCTGCCAGCAGTGCATAGAGATCGGTACATTTTTTAAATATTCCAGTACCTGATCTGTGTCCACCCCGATGTTTCTATAACTTTCTTTTGCCGCCTCATATCTTTCTTCTACTGTCATGATGCTTTTCCTCCTATATTTTCCGGTTCATAAATTTCTATTTCAAATGACTGCGCCACACAGTTTCTTGCTTCTTTCAAATCCTTAAAACATCCGGCGTATCTCATCTGTAAGAGCAGGCTTCCTATGGCTGTTGCCTCTGACGGTCCTGCATATACGGTACACCCGGTATATTTTGCTGTCAGCTCATTGAGGTATCCGGCGTTTGCGCCTCCGCCCACTACATAAATCTTTTCATACGTTTTACCTGTCAGGCTCTCGATCTCCCTGATCGTCCTGGCATAACATTCTGCCAGACTGTGATAGATCACTGCCGCTGTCTCCCACTCGCTCTTCGGCACCTGCTGTGAGGTCTTTATGCAGTAATCCTTCACCGCCTTTATCATGCTGTCCGGTGCCAGAAAAGACTCATCGTTGCAGTCCACAATGGATGGGATCGTCTGCTTGGACGCCATCTCACAGAGATAGGAAAACGAATATTCCGTGTCAAACTCCTTCTTAACAGACTGTATCATCCACAGGCCCATGATATTTTTTAAATAGCGAAACCGGAAGTCAACGCCTCCCTCATTGGTCAGGTTGGCCTTCATACTTTCTAAGGAACAATCCGCTTTTTTTAGCTCGGTTCCCATCAGAGACCATGTGCCGGAGCTGATATATAAAGCCTGGTCATCTTCTGTTGGTATAGCTGCCACCGCAGACCCGGTATCATGGGTTGCCGGAAGCACCACCTGGCAGTCAAATCCGATCTCCTCCTGGATCTCCTCGGTGAAGTTTCCGACAAAAGTTCCGGGAACCGCTATTTCCTGAAAGATTTCTTCCGGAAAACCAAGACGCTTTATCAAAGAAGAATCCCAATCCTTTGTCTCCGGATCCACCAGTTGCGTTGTGGTGGCATTGGTGTACTCCGTCTTCTTGACTCCTGTCAGAAGAAAGTTAAAGTAGTCCGGGATCATAAGAAGGCTTTTGGCCTGATCAAGACGTTTTGGTTCCTTCTCCCTGTCCGCTGTCAGCTGGTAAATTGTATTAAAGATCTGCTTCTGTATCCCGGTTCTCTCATACAGCTCCTTAAGAGAGATCTCTTCATACACTTTTGTATCCATTCCCTGCATCCTGCTGTCACGGTACCCGTAGGATTTCCCTATAGGACAGTCATTTTCATCCAGCAAAACATAGTCCACTGCCCAAGTGTCGATTCCCATACAGACAGGGATCTTTCCAAGCTCCCTGCATTTTTTAAGTCCCTGCTTGATCTCGTAAAACAGGGCGTCTGTGTTCCAGCAGAGGGAGCCGTCTATATTTTCCATGCCATTTGGAAACCGGTAGATCTCGTCAAACTTAATCTTTCCGTTTTCCAGAGTTCCTAAAATATGCCTTCCGCTGGAGGCCCCGATGTCCACTGCCAAAAAATATTTCTTCATTATCTCTGCCTCCTGATCAATCTAAATGGAATACCAGCTGGAGGTCTTTGCTCACCGGACTGTTGTCAGGATTTGTCTCCATGATATCCGCCATAAAATCCCACCACTTCCGGTTGATCTGCGTGTCTGCTCCCTGGTTCCATTTCTCTTCATCTTCGATTTCTATGTATCCGTACAAAACATTGGTTTCCGGGTCCAGATAGATAGAATAATTGCTTCCGCCATACTCATGGATCATAGCTTTCATCTCCGGCCACAGCTGATTGTGCCTCTTTTCATATTCCTCCGCCTGCCCTTCATAGAGCTTCATTTTGAATCCTTTGTATCGTTTCATTCTTTACCTCCTGCTGTTCTTTGACTTCCGTTAATCCATACTTCAGATAGGTGGCAATGCCTCCCAGCACAAAGTAACAGACCGTGATCGGAAAAGAGATTGTTTTCCATGTTTCTACACCGATGCCTCCTGCAAATACCAAAACTGTCACAACTGCCAGAGCGGCTAGAACTGCATAGGACAGGAGCGCTGCCGCTTTCTGGACTTCAGGTTTCTTCGGCACATATTCGATGATATTTTCATCTTCCTCTTCCATTAATTCCTCAAGTGCCGCCCGCACCTTCTGGTCTTCTTCCTTCTGGGCCGTATAGTCCTCCCTGGCTCCCATGGAACAGGCCAGAATGATATAACTTACCATGGCAAGAAGATACGTGGGCAGGAATAAAAGATAAGAGTGGATCACTCCGGTCAAGGTCATCACCACCACAAATGCCAGTGAGATCAGCCATGCAAAGAGACCTGCATAATTAATCTTCCATCCTTTAAATGTAGCCCAGTATCTGGTGCCGCCCAGTTTCGGAAGGATCCAGTGTTCCGTAAAAATCACTGCCCCGATGGCCGGAATCACAAGCACAATGATGTTGACAATCGCCATAATGTTCATGGTAATCGGGAAGCATGCCGCAAAGGTCATAACTGCGCCGATCACATAGGTGAGCTTTTTCAGTGGTATCTTGTTAAATATAGTTTCAAATGCGAGACTTGCACGATAAATATTCGGATTGGCAGTGGTCCACCCTGCCACAATGACTGCCAGCAGGCCGGTTGCCCCCAAAACGGCTCCTGTGATGGCTCCTGAATCCAGGATAAGCAGAGATTTGTTCAATATGACAGAAGCTGTTGCTCCCATGATTCCCGCACTTCCCCATGCAAAAAAATGTCCTATAAACATTCCGTAAGAGGTAATAAATCCGTATTTTGAAGTCTTTGCGTAGCGGAACAATGCCATATCGTTCAGTCCGCCATGGTAAGCCAGATTGCACATCCAGGCAAATCCAATGACATGGATGATACCCAGCTTCTGTCCTCCCGGAATGACTGCCCCGTTCCACACACTGGTGTTTAGAAGATTCATAAAGTCGGTAAAGCTCTGTACTGGCGCCCCGTTGGTCACCTTGATCAGTTCAGGGACAACCACGAAGATTCCTGCGGCAAAAATAATGATCATCCACGGCACACAGACCGATGAGAATTTGGCCACCGCCTCAAATCCGTTTGCCGCCACTAAAGTTACAATGATGCCCAGCACAATGACCACCAGAATAAATTTGATATCCGTCGGATACCACTGGGTCTGCAGCCTGATCCCAAAGATCTCTCTCACTGCAGAGGCCGATACGGTCAGCATGGATGCCGCCATGGCGATGGATGCCAGCCCCCAGACAAAGTTGTAAACCTTCTGCATGTAAGGTCCCATGACCTTTTTTAAGTAAGAATATAGGGTAACTCTTGTGTCAGTCCCAATCGGTGCACAGATCAGTGCGTATGTCAGCGTTGCCAGAATGTTGCCGATAAACAGTCCGATAAAAATGTCTGTGGCCTTGACACCCCAGGTCACCAGTGTAGCGCCGATGACAAACTCTGTAGCCGCGATGTGTTCTCCGCCATAAATCCCAAAGAAATTCCCAAGTCCGGAAATGTTCTTTTTGGAAATGGGCCGGTCTTCCGGCGGGACAGCCGATGCCTTCCTTCGATACTCTGCGTTCATATGTTTCTCCTCCTTTTGATTTCGTTCTTTTCTTCGATACATTAAGTATAAGAAAAACCACGCCCAAAAGTTAGGACGTGGTTTGACGAAAAAGGTGTCTTTATTTGACTGTACAAGAGGAACTTTCCTATGGAACAAAAAAATATCCCGAATACGTTTGTTTGTATTCGGGATATTCCAATGATCTTTTTCTTACAACCACTCATAATTCGACCAAAGACTTAAAATTTTTATCGTCTGTTCCTCTTCATGAACTTGATATACAAGACGATATTTTATATTAATGCGCCGGGAAATCAAGCCATCAAAATTCCCCATGAGTTTTTCATACGGAGGCGGATTCTCAAATGGATCCGAAGAAATTTTTGTATTTTACCACTCTTCATCCTCCTTATATTCTTCACAATCTTCAAGAGAAGTCTGCATTCCAGCTTGTAGGTGTTCTCTCATCCCTGGAATCCTATTTAAATACAGGGTTTCCTCAATCGCTTTTCGATCCTGCTCTTCAATTAAAACTGCATTTTGCCCTTTGCTATTTACAATACTCATCATCATCCCCCATTCCCTCTTTCTTCTACTTAAATACATTATAGCGTACGTCAAACATAAACTACTTTACTTTTAAATCCGTATTTGATCTCCGTTTTGGTGAGTCAGGCGGTATTCTCTGGGGGACATATGATATTTTTCTTTAAACTTCCTGTAAAAATAGCTGCTGTTCTCATAACCTACAGCCGCCACGATATCTGCGATGGACAGATTCGTCTCGGACAGTAGTGTCATGGCTTTCTGGAACTTCTTTCTCTGCACCAGTTCCTGGAACGTGTGTCCGAAATTCTGTTTGATCATCCGGCTCAGCACAGACAGGGACTGGTTCAAATCCTCTGAAAGCTTAGAAAGATTCGCCTCCTTGTAATGCTGGTCTATGTAACTCAGTGTTGTCTGGAGTACGATCTCCTTGTAATTTTGGGGAGATGTATAGTCCAGCTTGTCTATATGGTTCAGGATGTGAAGGAACACAAGCCCCATGGACAGCTGGTTGATCTTTTCTTCATTTTTGCCCAGGTTTTTTAAGGAATAGACGATGTTCTCCATAAGATTCTCAATCTCTAAGATACCGGAAAGCTTAAACAGCAGATATTTTTCAGAAAAGGAATTTTGTCTGAGCGTATCCACAAGAAAATCAGCTAACACATTATTTCCCTGGAGCATCTGCAGCGGAATATCAAAGAACTCCGGCAGAGCGATAAAGTTGATCCCCAGATCCTCTCTGGATGCGCAACAGATGCTGTGGCGGACATGCTGGTTCAGAATGAGGAAATCTCCCTCCTCCATGACCACTTCCTTACCGCCGATAAAATGAGTGATCCTTCCCTGACACACATACATCATCTCTATATAATTATGATTGTGCTCCGGAAAATCAGTGAATCTTGTGTGTGTCCTCACCTGGATCAGGCGCCCGTTCTTCAAAAGCTTTTCGGCCTCTACCTCAAATGTCTTTTTCGTAGTATATAAGGTTCTGCTTACATCTCGCCCATCCAGAATCCTCTGTTCTTCTTCTGTTATGACTTCCAATTGGCTGATCAGGCATTTCCTCACCAAAACACCCCTTTCTCGCTTGGCCGACGCTTTTTTTATTTCAGACGGTACATATGATTCAAAGGACCACTGCCTCTTCCAAGGTCCAGTCCATCAAGCAACGCGCCGGTGATATATTCTTTCGCATTCTGAATGCTTGTCTCCATATCGCATCCCATGGCAAGGTTGCACGCAATGGCAGAGGATAAAGTACAGCCTGTCCCGTGGGTATTTTGATTGTCCACTCTTGTACCCCGGAACGTCTTTACCCTTCCATGACAAAACAGATAATCGTTGGCATCCTCCACCGAATGCCCTCCCTTCATCAGGATCGCTCCGTCAAAGTATTCCCCGATCTTTGCAGCTGCCTCCTGCATATCCTCTTTTGTCTGGATGCGCACTCCGGAAAGCACCTCCGCCTCCGGCACATTTGGCGTGATGATATCCGCCAGAGGGAACAAAGTTTCTTTCAATGTGCCGATGGCATCTTCACTGAGCAGCCGACTTCCGCTGGTAGACACCATAACCGGATCCAGTACAATGTTCTTTGCTCCATATTCCTTCAGCTTTTCGGCAGCTGCCTGGATCAGTTCCTTTTTCGATAACATTCCGATCTTAACTGCATCCGGGAAAATATCTGTAAATATACAGTCCATCTGCTGCTCCAGAAACTCTTTTGAAACATTATAAATTCCTGCAACTTTAGTAGTGTTTTGCGCGGTCAGCGCCGCTATGGCTGACATTCCATAAACTCCATGGGCCGCCATAGTCTTTAGATCAGCCTGAATCCCTGCCCCGCCGCTGCAGTCAGATCCCGCAATGGTTAATACTGTCTTCATCGTACCCTCATCTCCTCTGCTTTCTTTCGCAATTCTTCCGTCTCTTTTTTAATGTTCTCGGCGCCGAAAATGGCGGAGACAACTGCGATCCCGTCCACATGGCTGCCCTTTAGCTCCATTAAATTATCTTTTTTGATCCCTCCGATAGCTACGACCGGTATATCTACTGCATCACATACCTTTTTTATCTCCTCGAATTTTACCACCTTGGCATCGGTCTTTGTAGGCGTGGCTTTCACGGCTCCAAGCCCCAGATAATCTGCCCCGTCGGCCTGCGCCTTTAATGCCTCTTTTACATTGTGGACCGATACTCCTATGATCTTATCCGGCCCCAGAAGCTTCCTGGCATTCCGGCACGCCATATCCTCCTGCCCTACATGGACTCCGTCGGCTCCGCATTTAAGTGCGATCTCTACTTCATCATTGATGACAAACGGCACTCCGTACTGCCTGGACAGCTCCGCCATCTCCCCGGCTTCTTTTAAGAACGCATCATAATCCAGCTCTTTCTCCCTGAGCTGGAGAAATGTAACACCTCCGTCCAGCGCATCTTTTACCTGTTCCATCAATGTCTGCTTGCCCACCCATGCCGAATCTGTCACCGCATAGAGGGCCATTGCCTCAGATTCTACTCTCAACGTCCGCACCCCTTTCCAGTTCATCCGCCGTCAGGCTGCTCATGACATCGATCAAATGCATCCTCAGGGAAGAAGTGCCTTCGCATTTTGCTCTGGCCTTCTCTCCGCAGTATCCCATGGCACACACAGCCGCAGCCGTGGCCTCCAAAACCTTGTCCTGATTGGACCCCACAAATCCTGCGATGACTCCGTCAAGCATGCATCCGGTTCCGGTGATCTTTGCCATCATCGGATCACCATTTCTTAAAATAAAAGCTTTATGCTCATCTGCTGCTATATCTGTGGCTCCTGTGATCACAACAACTGCACCGGTCTGTGCAGACAAACGCTTTGCCATGTCCGCTGCTTCCCAAAGGTTTTCTTCCGTCACGGCATCTGCTTCGCTGGCGTCCACACCAGGCGTTGCCCCGCTGCCTTCAAATACCGTCTTGATCTCAGAAATATTTCCCCGGATCACGCTGAACCGGACCTCTTTTAAAAGTCTCTTTACCGTCTCCGTTCTCATAGAGGATGCGCCTGCTCCCACCGGATCAAGGATAACCGGATGTCCCAGTTCATTGGCCCTCTTTCCGGCCAGCACCATTGCCTCAACGGTCCTCGCATTCAGCGTCCCGATATTGATCACAAGTGAGGTACAGATACTCGTGATCTCCTCCACCTCGCTCTTGTCATCCGCCATGATCGGCGAACCGCCGGACGCCAGCACCATGTTGGCCACATCATTGACCGTCACATAGTTGGTTATACAGTGAACAAGAGACGGTTGCTTTTGTACATTATGTAATATGTCTTCAAACATAAAAATTCCTCCTGATAATGATTTCTGAAATAAAGCAGACAAAATCCCTGTATCTCTGATTATACCTTACCGCGCTACGCGCGTCCACCCGCAGGGAATGAAATACGGTGTGCCCTTTGGATATACTATAATTCAGAAACACAGGGATCATTTTTTCGGTTTTGCTATCGGATTTTTACTTTGATTTTCGCATAGGACCGGGAACCGTCTTTGGCTCTGGCATAGATTGTGACTGTCTTTCCTCTGCCTGCCTTCTTCACCTTTACCACGCCCTTTTTGGATACCGTGGCGTACTTGCTCTTACTCGTCTTCCATGTAACCGACTTCTTTTTGCCCACAGTCTTTACTTTTGCTTTGAGGCGGTATTTCCCTCCAGCTTTAAGAGTCAGCTTCTTCTTATTCAGTTTTACAACAGTCTTCTTAAATACTGCGGATACTGTTACATTTCCCGTGATGCAGAAGGAATAACTGCTTCCTTTCACCTTTTTACCTGCCGCTTTCATAGTAGAAGGCTTATAGCAGTAATATTTTGCGGCTTTCGGCTTTACCATCACCTTCTGCCCCGGCAGGTATTCTCCCTTTCCAGAGATGGTTCCATGCTTTGTTTTCGCTTTCACCGTCACAAGCCCGGATGTTACAGGATAAGAATATACCGTACAGCTGTCGTCATAATCGTCGTCTTCATCGCTCTGTGCTTTAGCCTGAACCGGCGTCTTCATGCTGTTTAAATTTTTATAATCGAAATCTTCCTGTTCCGTCACAGGCATGAAAAGAAACCGTGAGCCGACAGTTGTCCCTATGATATCTTCTTTAAAGAATGCCTGATAATCCATGGCTTCAAAACGGTCTTTGGAAACAGAATACCGGAACACATTTCCGCAGCCGTCTGTACTAAGGCCCACATAGGCAAGACCATCTCTGCATACACCCACACTCGCCGTATATATCTCTTCGCTTTTATTTTTCGGTATCAGAGAAGCTGATTTTTTCACCCACTTCCTGCTCTTGTCACTATAAACCAAATTCTTGGGGATCTCCCCTTTCTTCCCGCTGCTGCCCAGGGTGAGGATCAGCTGGTTTCCTGACTGGACAGCAACACTCTGATACCGCCCTTCCGGAAGTCCGGGGGCTTTGGACCACTGTTTTTTCTCCTTGTCGTAGCCAAAGACGCTCTTTTCCATAGCTCCGGTCTTTTTATTCCGGCCTCCGATCACATAAATCTTCCCATTATAGGCTGCCAGAGCTGACCCCTCCAGTTTGGCCCCGCCTGTTTTCGACACATAGGAGTCAACTCTCGACCATGATTTCGTCTGAAATGAGTAACTCACAAGAGACCTCTTTGTCTCATATCCCAAGTCCGCCTCGGCTATCGCATAGACAGCCCTGTCACAGTAGACCGGTGCTGAATCCAGACTGAGATCTGCCCGGTCCAGTTCTCCCTTTTTTATGCCTGCAAATGCTTTTTCCCGTGCCATAGAGGCTACTCTGGAAAACTCCTGTTCCTCCTCATCCATCACATAAAGATTCAGCTCTTTGTCCAGATAATACAGCTTCCTGCCATCGGAGACTGCATCCCCTCCATTTGTAATATCCTCGGTTGAAAAGACTTTTTTCGGCCCGTTCTTACCTTTTATAAAGTAGAATGATCCGGTGACAGATTTTCCGCTGCCGGTAAGAATCTCGACTTTGCCGACCCGGTTTACTAACTGTCTGTTTTCCAGAACAATCTTTGTATCACTCCAGGATGCTGTCTTTTCTGTCTTTCCGTTGATCTTTACGGTACCGCCTGCTCCGAATCCTTTCCCTGAGAGAACAACTCTGCCCCCGGAAACTGCTGCCCCGGTGAGGATTGCATTCTGATCAGACAGCTTCCTGCCATCCAGAACTCCCCTGGTGATCACAGGCAGATCCTTGACTGTTCTTGTCATTCCAAGGACTGTTTCCCTGTTGGAAAGTGCATCCTTCTTGCCATAGTACCAGGAAGTGTTCGCCACAGCACCGCTCACCAGAGGCGCAGCCATGGATGTTCCGCTGGAAAAATCATATTTTCCGAAATTCCGGCTTAATACACCTGCCTTGCTGACTGCAGTGTCATCCAGAAGGATCGTGAAATCCTGCTTCTCTAACACGACCAGGGTAATACCAACCGCACGCTTTTCATTCTTTGTCGTGCTGCGGGTTGGATAGGAGAGATGTCCCCATGTGTCCGACTCGCCGTTGGCTGCCATCATAGGGATCGTTCCCGTCGTCATGCTTATGACGACATCTTCCGGCGTCAGCGGATCTTCAATCTGACCTTCTTCATCGAGCTTATAGTCCTTTGCGATGACCAGCCCGGCCCCGCCTTCCACTGCCAGACTGCTGGAGGCCTTCAGCATCGTGCTCAGATAAGAGTCTGTAGCGCCCTTGGCACTGTCATAAGGAAGATATACTGTATAAATATCTCCGGGCACTGCATCCTTCACTGAGATCTTCGCTGACTTTCCGGCGGATTCTTTTCCAAAATAATCACTGTCCGCAGATACCGTCACCGTACCTTTTCCGATGCTGCCTGCTCCCTCTGTCCTTATCTCTGAGACATCACCGTCATTAAAGTTTTTATAAAACTGGCAGTTGGAGTTTCTCTCGCCGTCACTGTAAATCGAAGGATTAAAACAGTCTTCATTGACTGTGGACAAAATCTGATTCCCCGGTGCCGCCATATGTACAGACTCTTTCCCATAGTTTGAATAGGAAGCCAGTCCGTCTTTATCATTGGATGCCGCAACCGATATCACGTAATCGCTGTCGATGCCTGACGGAATAGATGCGGTCCCTTCATTGTCCTTACTGTCGTTTCCGGCGGCACAGACTGTCACCGCCCCTTTCTTTCCCACCAGCTCGATCAGATATTTCATCAATTCCTGTTCTTCAGCCTCATCTATTCCCCAGGAATTGTTTATGGCCGCCACATTGACACCTTCCATCTGCTGCTTATAAATGTAATAGTAGGCATCAATCACGTCAGATATTTCACCGTCTCCGTCTTCATCCAACACCTTCAGTGCCATCAGCTTAATATCACTGCTCTGGCTGATGCCCGCAATACCCTTGCCGTTGCCTGCCTGAGCAGCAATGATGCCGGCACAGTGGGTCCCATGTCCGTAATCGTCGGAAGGGTCTGCATCATGGTTGGCAAAATCATAGCCATGTCTGCCGGCGATCACATCTGACCTGTTTGTCCACAGCCTGTCCCTGAGATCCTCATGTTCGAGGTCGATCCCTGTGTCAACCACCGCCACAACCGTTTCTTTGCCTTTGGACCCGGATGTCTTGTCATAAAACTGGTCATAGCCGACATCCTTCCCGGCACTGCCGCCATTCTGACCGCTGTTTTTATTTGCCCACTGAAAATCAAAACAGGGATCGCTGCCTCCCAAAAGCCTGATCTTATAATTGGGCTGTGCCGCAATCACCTGCGGCTCCTTCTTCAGCTGGCTGACCAGATCATCTGTGCTCTTTCCAGAAGTCACTCTGGCAATAGAAACTGCAGAGTCCCGGGAAGCGCTCCTTGTCTTCCCTTTTACATCCGCCGAAAAATTCCAGGCCTGCTTTACCTTGATTCCGGAGGAAAAAGGAACGGATCTGCTCCTCTGCCCTGATACTGTGGTCCGGTACATGACCAGTGCTTCTCCCTCCGCATATCCTGCTTCCTGTCTGCCGGAAAGCAACTTTTTCATCTCTGTCACCTGGTCTTTTCCGGAAGCCGCACTAACCGCGGCGGGAGCCGATGTTCCCAAAAGAACCGCCGACATCAGCCATGCTGCCCATCTTTTAAAATACCTCATACGCTCTCCTTCCCCCTGCTTATATCTTATTGTTAGAGTATAACACACCTTCTCATTACGTTTGTTACAATTTACTTACAATTCTTTAACCCCCGTTTTCTCCCAGAAAAAAGTAACAGGCAAATAAAAAGATTTTCTTTTTCCGGCACACATTGGAAGAGACCGAATAATATAAACTGTAAATAAAATCAAGGAGGAAACAACATGAGTGATTTAGCTGCAACAGGTTGCGGAACATCATGCAATTCAGGATTCGGAGGAAACAACTGTCTTCTTCTTATTCTCTTATTATGCTGCTGCGGAGGCGACTGCGGATTCGGAAGAGGAGACGGATGCGAATGTGGATGTGATTCTATCATTTGGATCATCATCTTACTGTGCTGCTGCGGAGGCGGATTCGGCGGCGGCAGTGGCTGCGGATGCGGATGCTAATCTGATATGTCCTGATAAACCATGGGCAGCGGGTAATCAACCTGCTGCCCTTTTTGTGTGCCGCGGAGCGTTTTTATTTCATAGGGAAGGTCGTAGAACTTTCCTGTGAAATGAAAAAAGTGTCCGGAAGTGATCCCCCGGACACTGAAATATCTATTATTTAAAGCAGCATAAAAGGGCAACGATCAAAATCAGTATGCTGCCGCCTTCCATACTCTGCTTTTTCATGATTCCATTTCCCTGTCTTGAAAATCCCATTTTTCCTTTTCTTCTGAGACATTCCTCATCCAGTTCGTAAACGGTATTTTCTTCTTCTACAAAAATTTCACTCATAATTTTCTTCACCTCCTAATAATATAGGATATGAGAATAAAACCTAAGGTTGTGACAAAATGGATCAAAAACAAACCCACTGGGAGCACTTTTTCCGTGACGACTCGTCCAATATGCTGGAAGACGCGCTCCCTTATCTCCCTCCCAATCTGAAAAAATCTGCAGCTCTTTACATCAAACTCCATGAACTCCAAAACATCATGGAAGACTTTGACGATGAGGATACTCTCTCCGCATGCGGGCTGGACCAGAACAATGCCTCTCTGGAAATGATGCTTACCGCGATGAGAATGCGGGCGCCTAAGGAAACCTCAAAACAAATCGATCAGATACTCCAGATGATGAAAATGGCAAAAATGTACCAGTCCTATCAGGATTTTCTTCAGGCAAATCCGAATGCCAATGCTTCACCCGGCAATTCTTCAGCCGATTCTGACATGATGGCAAAACTAATGCCGCTGTTTATGTCCCAGTCTCAGCCTGAGAAGCAGGAAGCAGCAAACGCACCCAACAGTGACCTGTTAAATCAAATCAATCAAATTCTGAAAAAGTGAGGTATCCCGCATGGATGAACAATGGAAAATGAATCGCGCGGTTCAGAGCATCGACTCAAAGAAAATAGAAATTATGGAACTTCTCGTGAACCAATGCCGGGGCAAAAACCTGGAAGACATCCTGCCGGATCTTATGGCAGCCTCCAGCCGCCTGGCAGAACAGGGCATCGCATTTACCAACGAAGAAACGGGCATCATCATCGACGCTCTCTCGGAAACTATGACCGGTCAGGAAAAACAGAGACTTGAAATGCTGAGAAATATGATACTTTAAAAAAATTTCCGGATACTTTTAAAAAGTATTCCGGAAATTTTTTTATATTTATTCTTCGTATCTTATCCGTTCAACCAGAGAGTCCTTCTGCAACTTCCTGCTCATAAATGCGGACAGAATGATCTGCAGCATCAGAAGGATGCCTGACATCGCAAGTATCTCAGCCATGGGAAAATGATAGTCATTAAGACCGATCATTCCGGTATTCTTACATTTCAGGAACAGAATATATCCGGCGGCATTTCCAAAGGTCAGTGATATCAGCAGCGTACCCACCGTAAAGATCAGCCCTTCCATCTGGAGCATTCTGGCCAGCTGTACATTGGTCATCCCCAGTGCCTGAAGGATTCCAAGTTCTTTTTTCCGCGTAACAATGCTTGTAATCAATGTATTCGCCATATTCATAAATCCAATGATCCCAATGACAAACAGTAGGGCGTATAAAGAGTCCCTGAGAAACCCAATGCTAAGATCCGCAGTACGGTATGCATCATCGTAAGAGAGCAAGTCATAAAACTCGCTGCCTCCTGTAAGTTTCCTCAGCTGTTTTTCCACTGCCAGCTTTTTTTCCGGACGGCAGGAAACATAAATTTCGCTGGTCAGATCCCCTTTCACATGGAACTTCTTGAATGTCTCCTCTGTCATAGCCCAACTGGCATCTAAATGCGAATTTGAAGAACCGGCAATTTTTAACGTAAGAGGTACTTTCCTCTTTCCATCCAGCAGATCCATAGATATCTTTTCCCCGATGCGATACCCATTTTCATCGAGAAAGTAATCCCAAAGATAGACGGTTCCATTTTCTTTTACCATCTGCTCATAGTCCGCACTTCCGCGCTCTAATTCGCTTTTTACAAATGCATCAAAATCCTCTTTGGATAAAATCTGAATGACCGAAGTTCCTTCTTCTCCATTTACCCGGACTTTTACTGCGGCCCATTTACCAGTCTCTACCTTTGTAACACCATTGATATTTTTGATCTTATCTACTACCGAAGCATTCATGAGCCCCTGTTCCTGAACCCGGTTCAGATTTCTCTCCGGATAGGTCTTATCATCCAGCTTCGTATCCAGTGTCAGATAGAAATCTCCTTTTTTCACATCTTTTTCAGCCTCATAGGCCGGGTCCATATTGCCGCACAGATTGGCGATGGTCACGAACATTACACAGCTTAACCCCATAGTAAAGATCGTCATCAATGTCCGTTTCCGGTTGCTCGACAAATTTGCCCTGGTAAGACCGATCAAATTTACCTGCCTGTATCCTTTCCGCTTCTGTTTCTTTTTCCCGGTGTTCTCCTGATACCGTACCGCTTCCACCGGAGACACTTTGGCTGCAATCTGCATCGGATGCTTCATGGAAAGACAGACGGTAATCAGCGAAAGTATCCCTGCTCCGGCCAAAACAGGTATGCTAAACAGCTGAGTATCTGCGATCACTTCGTTGATGGCTTCGTTTACACTGCTAAACCCGGCGATCTTTGCGAAAAACAGCTCTGTTCCAAAATAACCTGCAATCAGTCCAACAGGAATGCTGATGCCGGACAATATCATGCCTTCCCGGAAGATCATCTGCTTCATCTGCTTCTTTGTCATTCCGATGGCCCGCAGTTTCCCGTATTCCTGTACCTTCTGTATCATACCGACATAAAAAATATTATAGATGACAACGATGCTGAATAAGATGACAACCGCCGCGATAAATACTCCTGCAGCCACGGTTTCTACCCCTGGGTCCGTATCCCACATAATAAATATCGTATTCAGGGAAACATTTTTTTCAGGGATGGAAAGTTTCTCTGCAAGGTGATTGATACTCTCCTTCAGTCCGTTTTCTGTGACTTTATCTGCCTTATTCATCTTCACACAGACCGTATAGGATCTTTGGTCCACAGGGACAGCCTTTTCAAAAAATTCTTTTGATACTACGGCCCCGTATGCCTGTTTCAGGTCATTCATTTCACTGTCAGGTAGAAATCCGGTAATTGTAAATTTTTTTCTCAGTACGTCTCCTTCCCCATTGATCCGGTAAGGAACCGTGACCGTGTCTCCAATCTTAGGTTTCTTTTTCATGAGGTTCTCAAAAAATGATTTCTGGGCCATGATCTCGTTTTCCCCAGTGGGAATTCTGCTCTGGCTGGTCATCTTTAAGTTCGACATTGCACGGGCATTCTGGTCATAGTAGGAAAGCACGCCGCTGGCTTTCCCCAACTCTACCGTGGCTACAGAGGACATGGAGCCTGTCTTTTCAATTTCGCCTCTGACGGAAATCTCCTGCTTTTTTTCTTCACTGATCCCGGTAAATGCGGCATGAAAATCTCCATAGAGTATCGAGCTGTTTTGGCTGTTCGCTTTCAGTAATCCATTACAGCTTAAACCGATGATCGTTAAGAGAGCCGTCGTCAGCATGATGGAAATCCCAATGAGGATACTTCTGCTTCTGGTCTGCATCAGATTCTTTTTCGATAACTGTGTTACTGCCTTCATTTAATCCACCACCTTGCCGTCTTCGATCAGGATAATTCGGTCAGCCATCTGTGCAATCTCCTCATCATGGGTGATCATGACTAAAGTCTGTCCGTATTTCTTAGCTGTCATTTTCAGCAGGGAAATCACTTCATCTCCGGTCTTGGTATCCAGATTTCCGGTCGGCTCATCTGCCAGAATAATATCAGGCTTTGACGCAATAGCTCTGGCGATGGCAACCCGCTGCTGCTGGCCGCCGGAAAGCGTGTTGGGAAGATTGTGCTTCTTCTCCTCGATACCCAGTGTACACAAAAGCTCATTGATGAATACCTTATTCACGCTTCTTCCATCCAGTCCGATGGGAAGAACGATGTTCTCCCAGACGTTTAAAGAAGAAATTAAGTTGAAGGACTGAAAAATAAATCCGATCTTTCTGCGCCGGAAAACAGCAATCTCTTCCTCCTTCATGGAACTGATGTCTTTATCTCCAATCAGGATCTTTCCTTCCGTAGGGCAGTCCAGCCCTCCCAGCATATGAAGAAGAGTACTTTTTCCGGAACCGCTCTTTCCCACAATCGCAGCAAATTCACCCTGGTAGATTTGAAGGGATGTGTGGTCGATGGCCCGCACCTCGTTTTCTCCGCTGCCGTAATATTTACATAAATCCTTTGTCTCTAAAATGACTGTATTCTGCATTTTTTCATACCTCCTGTTCTTACTGTCTATAATAAAGGCCCCCTCTTACATTCAGCTTTCAATCCAAAAGAAAAAGCCTTACAGATTTGTAAGACTTCTTTTATTTATAATTGATCTTATGCTGCTGTTGCATAATCCATAATAAATATTTTGCTGGCCACCTTTTCTAGCGTTCAAGAGCATGAGCACTAATCATTCCTCTTAGTATTAACACCCTCCTTGATATTAACACTGTACATCTTTTTCATATGCTTTACAATGTTTAGTTGAAATTTTTTTCTTAATCAGAAAATCAAATGTCCCCATACGTTATCGTAAAGTTGCTCTTTGGTAAATACCTGTCCCTTGTAAGAATAGAGAAAATAGAGTAGGTCAAATTCTTTAGCAGTTATATATACTGACTTTCCTTTTTCACTAATAAAAGTTCTAGTAAAAGGGTCTATATAAAATCTATTTATTTGCTTTTTAATAAGGACAGGAGTTGTTCCTCATCATTATTAAATGTAATTATTAGTATTTTCCCATGATACCACTTCCTCTTAAAAATAGGCCGATAACCCATAGACTATATTCTTGGATTATCGGTTCTGCATCTTTGTGTCTGGCTCTGTAACAGTTATTTGTTGTTTTTTTACATTAATTATACTTATATCTATTCTATTCCTCACGACTGCAAAATACTTCAATAGCCATATGAAAGAAATTTGCCAGATCGCCCTGTCCAAAGCGGTTAATAAAATTCGTAAATCTTTCGTCTGTTATGTAGAGATTACCTAAGCACGATAATATTTGTTTATTGCACTCATAGAAATGTTCTGTAATATACTCCTGCCATTTGTGAACTATCTTTTGAACCTCTGGGCAATCAACGGGTTTATCTTCATACATGGCTAATCTTTCAAATATATCTTGAGCCACTAAATAAAATGATTCCATTTTTTCATTTTGTAGCATTTTTGCTTTTCTTGAGAATGTAGCTTCATATTCTTTGAAAATTTCTGTATTTCCCCAACGTTCCAATACTTCATCTCTGAACTGTTCTTGCATTGCTATAATCTTTGAGTTTGAAAATTCAGTAAAAGAAATATCATTGGCACCGTTTATTTCTTTTTTAACAAGTGCAATCAAAGTGTCTATTCGTTCCTTTTGTGCTTCTAAAATTTTCAAATGTTTTTCTAATGCTTCGGATCGGATATAATTAGGAGAGGAAATCAGTTCTTTTATTTCTTTTAAGGCAAAACCCACCTCTCTAAAAAATAAGATTTCTTGAAGTTTGTATAAATCATCCTCTGTATATAACCGATACTTTGCTTCTGTTACGATAGATGGTTTTAGCAGACCAATTTTATCATAATAGCAAAGAGTTCGGGCTGTAATTCCAGTTAAACAGACAACTTCATGAACGGTCTTTGGTTTATTGTTCATTCCAAAAATCCTCCGTAGCTTCTAAAATTTCATTTGCGGATAATAAAGTAGCTTCTACAATATTTTTGCCTGTTTTATTTAGGTAGTGTTTAACTAAGTGGTAACCGCAAGCATAGCCAGCACAATAAGGCAAACCAACCTGTGGATAATTCTGAAGTTTAGCCATTTCATCACCATATAAATAGGCATTAAGATTTTCAAGACCTTGAACATTCAAACCCTCATAAATTATGGGTTTAATGTACTCATTCAAAGTTTGTATGTCCGTTTTTGTTACCCAAGGTCCTGCCTTTTCTTCCCCATACAAATAAGTGGCGAAATTTTCTGCCAGTCCCTCACTTACCATCATCTCTCCAAGTGTAATATCATTTTTCCATTTAATAAATTGAAAACGGATATTATGATTAGTTTCATGTGCCAAGGCTACAGGAAGATGTTCCAGAGTGTATTTGTTAGGAACTAGCCATGAAAAAATATATCCTGGAATCCCACCGTCGCCACAATATCCCTCGTTGAGCATAATATATGGACTTTCTGCATTGGCAAGCAAAATAGTGAACAGATAATCGTTGACAGGCAATGTTACTCCTTGTGCAACAAAACAATTCAATGATTTTCGGATTGACTCCTCACATACTTTCCACAATTTATTGTCTGAAATAAGTTCAATATTTTGCTCCTGGGTTTCATCGACTTTGGTTGGTGAAATGTGACCAAGCATACCACTTGCCATAATAACATCATAACCATTGGGCGTTGTTGCTTTCATTGGAACACTATAACAGGCCCATTTCTTTTCAAAAGGCATCATCAATTCGTAGCGATAAATATCGTTTTTTTTGTCCATTGGTGCTTCCATAATTTTTTTGTAGACACTATCTGAACGTATAGCAGTTACATTCATAATTGCACCCCTTTCTTTTTTTACATAATACACTATGACGTAACGTCAAAGTCAATGGAAAATAATTTTTTCTATTGTTTAATTACAGTCACTGCTTTTAAATTCATTGCATTACAATCTTCCAGTTTCTACCTGTCTTAGCAAGCACATTTTCAGATACATAGAATGGACACCATTTTAGAAGAAGTTCTTAGAGTAGATAGCAGTTATCAAAAAGTAAACGAACAAACACATCGTAAAGTCAAAATGATTGAATAAGCTGAATTTGAACCCTAAGAGCCTGCAATATATCATGGGTCATTCAAATATCAATATCACGCTGAACCTGTACGCTCATGCGTCTATTGACGGTGTGAAATCAGAATTGTTACGTTTGATAGCGTAAAGAATTTACCACTTTTCAAAGCCAAAACATGAGGATATATAAGAAGAAATGTGAAGTATCCACCGATAGAAATAATGCCCGAATAGCCGATAAAATAAGGCTATACGGACATTTAAGAAGATTTAAAAAGATATTCAGAAATTTATTTTAAGTTATAATAAACTTAAATGTATCTTAAAGATACTTCCCTGTTTCCCCGCAGAAACAGAAATAGACCCTCCCTGAGCCTCCAGGATACTTCTGGTAAGATAAAGGCCGACTCCGGAGCCGTCCTCTTTTTTTACCTGCGGTGCTGTTCCCCGGTAGAACCGCTGAAAGATTTTGGAATAGTCTCTGCTGTCAATTCCGATCCCCTGATCCTCAATTTCAATCCTCAAAAAACTGGTCCGTCTCATCATACGGATCTGGATGCAGGTATCCCTTCCGCTGTATTTCACTGCATTTTCCAAAATATTTGCAATCGCTTCCCTGGTCCAGTGAGGATCATGGGGGATTGCCATATCGGCGATCCCGTCGCTGTTTTTCACCACTTCCATCTCGATATTCTTCTCCTGAGCCTTCCCATAAACACTGCTGACTGCCTGGGCGACGGTATCCATGATTGGTGCATGGATCTTTTTGACTGAAATCATGCCTGTTTCCATCCTGGAAATATTGATCAGAGCTTTTGTGAGGCTGTCCAGCCGCCGTGTCTGTCCCACTGCCTGACCGAGAAACTCTTTTTGTTCTTCCTTTGACAGTTCTTCTTCCTCTAAAAGTTCCAGACACATTTTTAAAGATGTCACAGGCGTTTTCAGCTGATGGGATATATCAGTGACCAAGGACTTTGTAGTTTCTTTTTCATCCTGTATTCTCTTCTCCTGCACTTCCAAACGTTTTCCAAGAGAATTTAGTCTGCTGAAAAGCTGACTTTTCATACCTTCTTCCTCTTTATAAGGAACCTGATAATTTCCTGTATAAAATTGTTCAATGACACTGCCGAATTGTTCAAACTCCTGTTCTCTCCGCCTGCTGGTCTCTCTCGTCCAGATATATGCAGCTGCTGTAATCAGAAGGTAAGCGCCTAAAAGGGCTCCTCCGGTATGGACAATATACTGCACCATCCGGCTTTGATACCTTGCTTTCGTCTCTTCTTCAAAACCTGCCCTGACAAAAAACTGTTTTCCCTTTTTCTCCAGAGCTTTTTCGTCATCTTCCTGAAATATATGATACAGTATCTCTTCCTTAGTCTTTCCCTCTTCCAGCATTCCTGCCGTTTCCTGCAGCTGCTTTTCTTCCCGGATCAGCCTTCTATCTTCTGAAAATAATGCGTATCCAAATATACATAATAAAATAGCTGCCGTACAAACGGAAAACTTGACCCAGCCGATCTTTTCCCTCTTTCCAATCAATTTCCGGTACACTCCTTATCCCACAAATATCCGATCCCCCGTATATTTTTAATATACTCCGGGTCAGACGGATCGGGCTCAATCTTTTCCCTGAGTCTTCTGATGTTGACTGCCACCGTGTTTTCATCAGCAAACTCGCCATCCATGTCAAACATCTGCTCTAAAAGCTGACCTTTAGAAAACACCTGCCTTGGATGGGAGATAAACAAAAGCAGCAGTTTCCATTCATTTTTGGTAAGACTTCTCTCTTCTCCCGATACCATGACCTTCATCTCTGTCTTATGGACACATACTTTTCCGGATTCTATCTTTTCCTCTTTTACGTCCATCCGGGCAAATACTGCGTGAACCTTGGATATGAGAACGGCAAGACTGAATGGTTTTACCACATAGTCATCCGCTCCGGCCTCGTACCCCATGACAATATCTATTTCTTGATCCATGGCTGTCAAAAACATGAAACGCACATTACTTCTTTGACGGATGTCCCGGCAAAAATCCAGTCCGCTGCCATCCTCAAGTGTTATATCGCAGATGACCAAATCAAACGTATTCTTATTCCACAGTCTCATGCCCTCCCGGATATCCGGACAGGCAGAGATTTGGTATCCTTCCTTTTCCAGTTTAAAACAAATTCCGCGTCTCAAGCTCTCATCGTCTTCCAGCAGCAGGATTCTACCTTTCATCATATCCTCAGTCCTCCGTCTATGTATTCCTGTCAGTCTAATTCATACTGCATAAAATTTTTATTTTTCCGGAATCCTCCATCTGTTCTTTTTTGCCCTTTGCTTATCGCTCCCATATATAAAAAATGTAATTACATTTATAAAAACAAGATAGACTATGAATAACTTCATGAAAACTCCTTTCCCTCTTCCAATTAAAAAGGTAAAAATCTTATTTCATTTCATTATAACATAGTCCGATTTTCTGTGTTAAAACTTTCTTTTTTTGTCTTTTCACAGCATTGTCCTGACAACCATTCCTCATATGCTTCCACGCCGGCTTTTAACTGTTTCAGTCTATCTTCAAGCCGTCTTCTCGGACAGGCCAGATTCATACGCAGAAAACTGCGATGAATCTTCGATCACACTCATACAGTCAACCCAAAAAAGATAGGTAGCTTTTGTATGGACAGCAGCTTAATTATAATGTTCTGTCCATTTTGGCTTTTTATCCGGAGATGCTTTTCTTTAAGGTTTTTCTCTGACGTATGTCCCGGCCGCAGCCCGCTAAAGATAAAACAAAGACTCCCACAAGCAAGAGTGTAAAACCTTTTTCAATCGTATCTCTCCTTTCTTTTTTAAACCCCAGCTTTCATTTTTACCTTTCGGAGGGCTGCTCGTTTTTGGAACCGTTGATTTGACAAAATACAATGCCCTCAAGCTCCAGACCCTGTCCCAACAGGAACACCGGGGCGGCAGCTTAACGCAGTGGTTTCAATGCCAGGTGACGGATTTAAATATCACTACTGCCTACAATCTCATCTATAATGCATCTTTGCTTGTGGATGAAGGATTAGGATACGCCGTCGGTCTTGACAAAATCATCAACACCTCCCACAGCAGCCTTTGTTTCCGCTCCCCTCTGGCACCAAAGCTGGAAGAAGAAATGAGCATCCTTTGGAAGAAACATCAGATCTTCTCCAGACCAGCCGAAAAATTTTTAACCTACTGAAAGAACATTTAAACGGTATCTGAATCACATACTTTTTCTTAATATAGTAACGATATCATCATGTGTCAGAACCTTATATCCTCCTTCCATGACAAAGGTTCCGTCTGCAATCCCAGAAAGCATTTCTTCTGTCACACCGAGTTCCCGGATGTTCATGACAAGACCCAGCTCTTTCATGTAGGATTCCATGCAGAAAAGGCCTTCTTCTGCAATCTGTTCATCCGTCTTGCCGTCCGGATTTACATCCCATACATTTACGGCATAACGTTTGAACTTTTGAAGGCCGTAAGGCATAAGAAAACGGTAGTATGGCAAAGATACGGCTGATAATGTCATTCCATGGGTCGCATTCGTATATGCGCCGATGGACTGTCCGATCATGTGCACTTCCCAGTCGGTCGTTTTCCCTTTTGCAACAAAAGTATTTAAGGCCCATGTGGCAATCCACATAATATTGCTTCTGGCCTCATAGTCGGCAGGATTTTTTATGGCAATCCGTGAGCTGTGGATCAGAGATTTTAAAAGCCCTTCCATGATATAATCAGAGGTACTGTCATCCTCCCCTGAGAAATACTGCTCTAAAATATGAGACATGATGTCAAAGAATCCTGCTGTCATCTGATACTTCGGCAAAGTGAATGTAAATGTGGGATTTAGAATCGAAAACTTTGGAAATACATTTTCTCCGAAAACATGGCCGATCTTTAACTTCGTCTCATGATTGGTGATGACAGACCCGCCGTTCATCTCTGAACCTGTTCCGACCATCGTCAGGACGCAGCCCACCGGAATGATCTCATTGTCCACGTCCTCCATACGCAGATAGTATTTATCCCATGGATCTTCTTCACAATGAACTGAGATAGACACTGCCTTGGCATAATCACAGACAGACCCGCCGCCTACGGCCAGGATGAAGTCCACTTTATGTTCTCTGGCAATCTCTACGCCCTCATAAAGCTTTTCTACCGTAGGATTGGGCATAACACCTCCATCCTCAAATACATTTTTCCCGTTTGCCTTAAGAATCTCCATCACCTTATCATAGATCCCGTTTTTCTTGATGGAACCGCCCCCATAGGCAAGCTGTACATTTTTGCCGTACTTCGGAAGTTCTTCATTTAAATAATTTAAGGAATCCTCTCCAAAATACAATTTCGTTGGATTTGAATAACTGAAATTTCCTAACATTTTCTTCCTCCTTCTTCTGTCTCTCACAGTCCTGCCGGCTGTACAAGCTTTTGTGCAAAGTCCTTCATTGCCTCAGATATTTTCAGCATCTGCGGACAGACTGCTTCACAGCTTTTACATCCGATACATGCATCCGGACGTTTATCTTCCGGCATGGCACCTACAGCCATCTGTGTGATGATCGTCATATTGAAACGGCTCTCATTGTATAAAGACATCAGCGTTGGAATATCCAATTTTTTCGGACAGTGTGATGTACAGTAGCGGCAGGCAGTGCATGGAAGAATATCCAGCATGCTGTCGGTAACTTCCATCAAAACCTTTATTTCTTCCTCTGTCAGCGGCTTTTCCTGTGCAAATGTAGCCGCATTTTCCATCAACTGTTCCATATCGGACATGCCGGAAAGGATCATGGTCACTCCCGGGATTGACTGTAAAAACCGGAATCCCCAGGCCGGAATTTTCTCATCCGGACGGCAGGCCTTCAGCTTCTCGCTGTTTTCATCAGAGAGTGACGCCAGCTTTCCTCCTCTTAACGGCTCCATAACCCAGATCGGCATCTTGTATTCATTGAGCAGTTCCACCTTAGCTTTTGCATCCTGGAGTTTCCAGTCCAGATAATTCAGCTGGATCTGGCAGAATTCCAAATCATCGCCGTATGTATCCAGGAATCGTTTTAATGTGTCATATCGTCCATGACAGGAAAATCCCAGATGTCTGATTCTTCCGGCTTCTTTCTGCTTTCTCAGGTATTCCATAATGCCGTATTTTTCATCCATATAGGGATCTATATTTTTTTCATATACGTTATGAAACAGGTAAAAATCAAAATAATCTGTTCCGCATTTTTTCAGCTGTTCTTCAAAAATGCTCTCCACCTTATCCATGTTTGACAAATCATACCCTGGAAACTTGTCGGCTAAATAATAGCTCTCCCGTGGGTACCTGCCTAATACTTTACCCATGACAATCTCTGACTGTCCGTCGTGATAGCCATACGCGGTATCAAAATAATTGATCCCATGGTCCAGCGCATAATCTACCATCTTTACAGTCTGCTCTTCATCAATCTGTCCATCCGAACCACCCTTCATAATCGGAAGACGCATTGCTCCCAGTCCCAGGGCAGAAAGCTTCTTGTCTTTAAAATCTTTATAAATCATACGAATCCTCCTTGAATATTTCACATCGAGTTAATTATTTATGTATCCCATATATAAAGAATACTCCTTGTAGTTAACTCCAAGTCAAGAAAAATTTTGTGAAAAGATGAATACAAGAAAAAGACAGCGGCTGTTTTTTACGGCAGCCGCCCTTGCTTCATTGGAACGGCGAATGTTCTTCTTCGTTTTCTCTGCGCTGTCCCCATATACTTCCATAACGCGGCGCATACGGTAATCAGAAGGGGCATAAATAAAGATACGAATGCCATTCTTATAATTACGCAATACATAGTCGGCAGCTCTGCCTAAAATGACGCAGCTTCCGTTATCCGCAATCGGTGCTGCTTCAAATATGAGGGTAGAAACTGCCCCGTAACCGTAGCAAGAGCAGCGCCTTTCATACCCCAGTGCAGGCCAAAAATAAATACAGGATCTAAAATGATGTTTATAATTGCGCCAAGCAGCATAGAAGCCATAGACTAAGAAGGGCTTCCGTCTGCACGAATGACGGCATTCATCATATGATAATACTTGCTGTAAATATTATCCGTTTCCATAAAGGCAAGCAGGCGTTCTTCCTGCTCTGGTGTGAGGATAACTTTCGGCTCTGTATCATTTTCCAGAGCGTTCATAAGATACTGTCTTCCTTTTTCTGTACCTCGCTTGATATTCTTGAGTTTTCATTACCATCCCATGCAACGGAAATGGTTCGATAGGCAGGGCATTTATCTACGTTCTTTGCCATGTCGTTATTCCTCCTGCAATAGTTCTTTCATCAACTGTAATGCTGACTGTCTGCGCTTATAGATTCCGTTTCTTGTCACGTTCATCAATTCAGCAATATCAGTATCTGAAAGTTCTTCAAAGCAGGATAGAAGAAGGACATTTCGTTTTATTTCTGGTAATTTCTCCAATGCTATAGAAAGCTCGCTTTTCTGTACTAAGACTTCAATACCACAGACAACAAAACATATTTTCTCTATCAGGTTAATGTATCTTTTTTGTCGTTCTTTGGTTCTCTCATAATAATCTCCATTCCGCCGCCAAGTCGGCGGCACAAATAGTAATGAAAGTCTTTCACTTTTCCACATTGCTGATAAAATAGTTTTTAAAGAAGCTATACTACAAAGCACGGTGAGGTAAGTCGTAAAGACTTTCTTCGTTTTAGACAGCATAATAATCAGTGTAAGTTCCATCTTTCAAGCACAAATAAGGGGCTCTATAAGACCGTACAGTAAGAATTGTTTTAACTTCTCTGTTAAATGTGTGGTGGAACAGTCAATGGCTTCTTTATCTTATTTTGAAAGGAGTTCTTGATTATGAAAGTTGTTTATCAAACCTGTTGTGGTGTCGATGTTCACAAATCTTTTCTCGTTGCCACAATCATTAAAACCACTTCCGGTGTGGAACCTTCGTATCAAAAGAAGCGTTTCTCCACCTTTAACAATTCTATTCTGCAATTCAAAGAATGGCTTGTTAAAAACCAATGTCGCGATGTCTGTATGGAATCTACCGGAAAATACTGGATTCCCGTCTTTAACCTTTTAGAAGACGAAATAAACGTCACCATCGCTAACCCTAAATGGGTAAAAGCTGTCAAAGGCAATAAAGATGATACGAAAGATTCCAAATGGATTGGGGATTTGTTTCGATTAGGTCTGGTTCCGGGAAGTTATATCCCTTGTAAGCCGATTCGTATTCTGCGTGAATTTACAAGATACCGTTACAAACTGACTTCCTGCCGTACCAGTGAAAAGAACAGATATCAGAATGCGCTCACTGTCTGTAATGTCGCATTAGATTCAGTAGTTTCCGATATCTTCGGGAAATCAGCTACATCTGTTATTGATTACCTAATTGAACAACCTGACAATTCCATCAACCACGAAGAAATAGCTTCCAGACTGCTTCGTTCCCTAAAGAAGAAGTCTGACAGTGTCATTGAATCCATCGAAGGCTATCAGATGACTGATTCCCAAAAATATCGTATGCGCCTCATCCGCGCACATCTGGATTATATCACATCTACGATAAATGATATAGACACGATGCTTGATTCTTTGATTGCTCCATATGAAAATGCTGTCCAGTTACTGTGTACCATTCCAGGTGTTGATCGTAACAGTGCAATCACTGTTATCTCTGAAATTGGTACCGATATGACTCCGTTTTCGAATTCCAAACGTTTATGCTGTTGGGCGGGACTCACTCCCGGCAACAATGAATCTGCTGGTAAGAAGAAATCTGTCAGGATAACACGTGCCGGTGTCTACCTCAAACCTGCATTGGTACAAGTTGCCCATGCAGCCGTGAAATCTGATAAATCTCCTTACTACAAGCAAAAGTATGAACGCATCATGAAACGTCGTGGTAAAAAACGTGCCATTATTGCTATCGCCCGGATGATTCTCACTGCTATCTATCAGATGTTATCTACTGGGGAAACATGGAATCCGACCGATTTATTTAAAATTGATATGCCAGAACCTATGAAAGAAAAACAAAAGGAAAAGGCAATCAAGCAGGCTATGAAACTTCTTATACGCGAAGGGAAAATTTCCGAATCGCAATTAGCTTCTTAGCTTTTTAAAACAATAATCTTTTTTGCGCTGCCATTAGACAGCTTATTAAAGTGCGCCTTTTATTGGCTGTCCTCTACTTTCTTTCACAGTA
>OAWS01000275.1_pt1 | contig 45623 bp, 50 predicted proteins | sample 1517141 | NCBI WGS metagenome assembly OAWS01 (sample SAMEA2580173, study PRJEB22360) | human gut metagenome | biome: human gut; feature: human-associated habitat; material: faeces | place: Denmark | collected 2008/2010
TGTATAGAGAATATCAACAAAGGGAAGATGCTATTCGAGAAGAAACAACTAAATTTAATAGAGTAAAAAGAGAAGCTAAAGCTGAAGGTAGAGCTGAAGAAAAATTAGAAACTGTCATGAATTCACTAAAAGCAGGACTTAGCCTTGAGCTTATAGCCCAAATTACTAATTTAAGTATTGATGAAGTAAAAAAAATAAGCAAACAAGTGAATAAATAATAAAATGAAATAATACTAGCAGATTATAACTTAGTTTATAGTCTGCTATTTTTTTATGTACATCAAGCGATAAAAAATTGCCATATGATAGAAAATAATCCTGCGGATTAAATTTAAAACAATGATAAAATAACTTTTTGTCGCTTTTCTGCTCGCACTATAATGGCATTCATTCCAAAAAGGCAAGGGTGAAATGTATAGCTTCGCTACCCTTGCTTTTTTCCCTTCTGCCATTATTTAAAGACGTGCGAAAAGCGAAAAAAAATAGTTGCAAGGGAAATATAAACAAAGTGAGGTTTTTATCATGAACAAAGTAATATTAGCTGGAAGACTTACCAAGGATATTGAAGTGAGATACACTCAAACAGGAAAAGCGGTAGCACGTTTTATTTTGGCTGTAAATCGTAGAGTTAGTAAAGATAAGGAAAAACAACAAGCAGATTTTATTCCGATTATTATATGGAATAAATTAGCTGAAGTATGTAGTAAATACTTAACAAAAGGAAGTCAAATGTTGGTCGAAGGACATTTACAAATCAGAGACTATGTGGCTCAAGATGGTAAAAAACATTATATTGCAGAAGTAATTGCTCAAGAACTTGAATTTATGGGGTCGAAAGTTACAGCAGGAAATGAACAACTTCAAAATCAAGAACAAAATATAAGTCAAGAGGAAATCACTCAAGATACTGCAACAGATGAAGAAATACCTTTTTAATTATTAACTGAAATAAAAAAGCCGTGCTAGTTAGTTCTAGCACGACTTTATAAGGAGTGTAAAAAATGTGCATGATTTTATATATAAAAGGCAATAATCAAGAGAAAGTATATAGCTTTAAACTTGATAAAAGAAATGTAGATAGTTATTTTCACAAGGCATTGAAATTTTTATATCAAAATAATGGAATTGTTTTTGTGAAATATAAAAAACAACATATTGTAAAACTTGTTTGTTTAGCTGAAGGTTATACCATTAGTATTACTGGAAGTGATTGAAATACACGGAAGTTATAAGAATAGGTAATCTGCATTTACTTATTCTTATAACTCCTCGTCTTCATCTAAAAGCCCATGGTCTCTTAAATCTTGAATATAAGCATCTTGTTCTTCTTCACTCAAGGAATTAAACCACTCATCAAATTTTTCAGCATCTTCTATTTCTTCATCAGACATAATAGCTCCACCAGAGCCATCTTCAAAGATAACATATTCGTCATCTTGATATACTACTTTTTTACTTTTTGTCATTGATTATCACCTCTTAAGCATAATTACATATTAACAATATTTCCTAAAAGATTAGCTTGATTTATAGCTATTATATCATCAATTATTTGTTTTGTTAATACTGTACCAGCAGGGTATGTCTTATTATTGACTATAAGTTGTTCTTTTATTTTTCTATTTAAATATAATCTATAATTCAAGTCTTTGTCATCAATATTTTTTTCATTGTTAGTATTTTTGTTTGTACTTTGGGTTACTGTAGTTTTTTGTATGGATTCATTTTGCTTAGTTATGGTATTATCTATTTTTTTAGTGGATATTACTTCAGTGTTATTGGTATTTTTCATTATTGTATAATCTTTAGCAAATATATTGATATCTTGAACATTAACGGTTTTTGCGTAAATTATTTTACAGTTTAAAATATTACCTTGTTCATCAATAGTATATTCTGTTACTGTTCCGCATTTTTTACCACCACTAAGGCAAATTGTGTTTAAAATATTAATTCTATCTTGCAAGATTTTTTCAAGGTCTAGGTTGAAATCTTTGTACGAGATAATATCTTTTGATGACATAACTAAGATATTATCTTCATTGATTGAGGAAATTTTTTCAAAAGGAATTACACATAAGGCTTTATAAAAAAGTTTATCTTTAGTTATACCAAGAGCTATTACTTTTTTATTTTCGCCATCAATGATAATATCACTGACTGTACCAAGTTCAATTCCTTCTATAATACTCATTACTGGTTTTAATAATTGTTTGCTTTCATATGTAGTCATTTGAACAACTTCTTTCTTTTTGTATTTGTAGAGTTATTAGGCAATCCATTTTTATCAGACATAATATTTTTACATTTTGGGTAATTATCACAACCCCAAAAGATTTTATTATTCTTACTAATATTCTTTTTCATATAACCTTTTCTACATTTATTACAATGAATTAATACAGGTTTATCATCTTTATCGGAAAAAATTCCTTTTTTACATTTACTGTCTTCAGCAGTAGAAAAATTTTTACATATCCAATATTTAAGATTGGTCTTTTTAGAAATAACTGGTCGCAATATACTGTGACAATATGGACATCTTGATTTTGATATATCTATATCAAGTTTTAAACTTTTAGTTTGCTTGATAGCTTCGTTAATAATTTTTATTTGTCCACTTAAAAATTTTTGTACATCACCTGTACCTTCAGCAATTTTACCAAGTTCATTTTCCCATACAGCCGTTATGTCTGGAGTTTTGAGAAAACGTGGTAATACTTTATAAATACTTTCGCCGTATTTAGTAGGAATAAGATTTTGTTTATCTTTTGCTATAAAATTCTTGTCTAGTAACTTTTCAATGATTGACGCTCTAGTAGCTTCAGTACCAATGCCAGATACATTTTTTAATATTGCTTTTACTTCAGGGGCTTTGACAAATTTATCAATTTTTTTCATAGCTTCAAGAAGTGTAGCTGGTGTAAATCTTTTTGGTGGTTTAGTTATTCCTTCAGTAATATTTGAATTAATAAATATTACTTTATCACCTTTATGACATATAGGAAGAATATTTTCTTCATCATTATGGTTTGCTTTATACAATTTTTTCCAGCCTAAATCTAAAATAGTTTTACCTGTAGCAGTAAAGATATAATCGTTACAATTAATTTTGATATCAGTTTTGTTGTAGATATGAGCAGGATAAAATTGAGCAATATAACAAGTGGATATTAGTTTATAAATATTTTTTTCTGTTTCAGATAAATTATTTATATCACATTGTTTAGCTGTTGGAATAATTGCGTGATGAGCTGTTATCTTTTTATCATTCCATGCTTTACTTTTTAGTTTAGGATTAGCTTCTTGTATTAATATTTTAAAATTATCATCAATATTAGAAAGTGTATTTAAAATTTCTGTAGCGTTATCGAATTGATTTTCAGGAAGATAACTACAGTCTGAACGTGGATAAGTAGTTAGTTTCTTTTCATAAAGTGATTGCACAGTATCCAGTACTAATTTGGGTTCATAATTATATTTCTTACCTGCTACAAGTTGTAATTCAGATAAAGAATAAGGTAAAAGTGGGTATTCTGTTTTCTTCTCTACAGTATAATCTGAAATAATAGCTAAAGGATTTTTCTTGAGCTTATTTTCAATATCTTCGATTAAGGTTTTATCAATTACATAATCATTTTCTTTTATTTCGTCAGGAACTTTCAACTTAGTTTGTATCTCATCTTGATTACTTTTAAATATAGCAGTCAGTGAATAATACTTAGTAGCATTAAATTGTCTGATTTCATTTTCTCTTTGAACTACCAATGAAAAAGTCGGTGTCATAACTCTACCAATATTAATGCTAGTGGTTAAGCCATTATCTTTGCCTATTAGTGTATAAGCTCTAGTTAAGTTAATCCCAATTAACCAATCTGCTCGTGTTCTAGCTTCCGCAGAGATATATAAATTATCAAATACACTATCATCTTTTAGATTATCTAGTGCATATAAAATAGATTTTTCATCAAGAGCGTTTAATAAAATTCGCTTAACAGGTTTTGTATTATTAAGATGAATTAAAGTTTCACGAATTAAGAGTTCACCTTCACGGTCTGGGTCGCCAGCGTGAATTATTTCATCGGTATTTTCTATTAATTTTTTAATAACATTAAACTGTTTGACACAATCATTTTTTATTTTGCGTTGCCAGTTTTGCGGAATTATGGGCAAGGTATCAAATGACCATTTTTCATATTTAGGATCAAGTTCACTTGCAGATTTTAATTCTAATATATGTCCAAACTGCCAAGTGACTACATCATTTCCAACACTTATAAAGCCATCAGAACGTTCTAGTGATTTATTATTTTTATTAGATAAAACTTTGGCAATTTCCATTCCCATAGAAGGCTTTTCAGCTATAAATAATCTCATAAATCTTCCTCACTTTTATCAACATTTATCGTCATGTTATCTATTGATTTGTCATCTAAGAGCAGTTCGGTATTTTCTCTATCGGGAGATACTTCATTTTCTTCTTTTAGTAAAATATCTTTCTGCTCGATTATAGTTTGAGCAACTTTATTGGCATTTAATTTTTTTATGTCAACTTTATTATTCTTTAAATTTAAAGCAAATTCCTGAGCTTCTAAAGTGAATATTTCTTCTTCGGTTTTACAAATTTCTTTGTCGACTTCTTGAAGTTTATTTCTTTTTTCTATCAGAAATTTTTGCATTCTATTAATAGACTTTATAATATCATTTTTTTTAGTATTTAATCCTATTAATCTAAATTCGCATCGTTTTTTTCTGCCTTCAAAATCAAGATTTTCTAGCACTTAGTTCGCCTCGCTTTTTGTCTAAAAAATGCTAATTGTTCATCAGTGAGTAAATTTGCTTTTAAAGATATGGCTATACCAGTGATAACATCTTTATCAATGTTTTCTGGAGTACCTACCTTAGAGAAAATTTTAGTTATAAGTTTTAGTCTTTTCTTAATCTCTTTTTGTTGCATACAATCTATTTGATATTGTAAAAACTTCTGGTTTTTCTCATTATCTTTAATTTGTGCAGTTATCTTAGCTAATTGTGTTTGCTGATTAAAGAGCCTTTGTTTAGTATCAACTTCAATATCCATATATTAATAATATGCCTTATGATAGAATACGTAAATACAAACGCAATGAAACGCAATAGAACGCAATGAAACGCAATAACACAAGAATAACAAATAATGGTACAATAAAACTAAGATTTTGAAGAATGTTCACTTTACCGTTTATTTTCATAAACGGACACAACTTGAAAAATCTAAGGATTTTTGCCACTCGCAAAGCTCGTTGAACTGAAAGTTAATAAAGAGGATTTTTACAATATTTTAAAACTAAACTTAGCAAAAGGAGGTGTAAAAAATTGGCTTTTTATCATTGTTCAATCAAAACTTCTAAGGACAAAAAAGGTAATTTCATTCCTGGAAAGAAACACGCAGATTATATTAATCGTGAAGGCGAATACAAAGACTATGACAATAAAGTTGGCTTGGCTCATGCTGAATATATTAATCGTGAAAAAGATTTTGCTCGTCAAGAATTTTTGAGAAAACATGGACAATGTGTATATAAAGCCAATAAATTACCTAAGTGGGCAAAAGGAAATCCTTCAGAATTTTTTAAATCCGCTGACGTCTATGGAAGAAAAAATAAAGCTTCTTATCGTGAGTTTGAATTAGCTTTGCAAGAAGAACTTACGTTAGAACAAAATATAGAAATTGTAAATACTATACTAAATAACTATGAATATTTTCAAGATAAATATTATGCTGTAGCCATTCATGATAAACAAGCAGCTTTAGATAGTAATAAACAACAAATACATTGTCATATCATGGTCTCTGACAAAATGATTGACGATATTGAAAAAACTAATGAACGACCACCAGAACAATTTTTTAAAACATATTGTCGTGTGAATACAGATAAAGGTGGAGCAAAAGTAGATAGATATTTTTCTAAAGACAACTTTGGTAAAAACTTAACTCACTTTAGAAAATATTATTGTGATGTAACTAATGCCGTTTTTAGAAAATATGGTATAGATAAAACTATTGACCATAAAAGTTTAAAAATGCAACGTGAAGAAGCTTTACGTAATGGTGATTATGTACGAGCTGAAATTTTAAATCGACCAGCAGAACAGTATATAGGAACGATTGCTTCTTATGATAAAAATGACCATACTGTGCAAAAACTTTTAGAAAAGAGAGCCTATATTGCTGAAAGAACTAATCTTATTTTAGCTGCTAGTGAAACAGAAAAAAATATAAAAGATACAATACTGATTGATAAAATTAACAGCAGTATTAAAGAAGCTAATGATGTTATTGATGAAAGATGTAACACGTTAGAATCTAAAGTAGCTGATATTTCTATACTAAAGAATGATATTTTATTTTTATTAAACCAAATAAAAGAAACAAGTAAAGATGTATTGTCTTTTGAAGAAGCAAAAGCTTTAGCTAAGTATGATTTGATGACTAAAGATGAAAAAGCTTTAACTAATAAATTGTTCAACTTCAACCAAAAATCCATAGAGTTACAAAATAAAATAGCTAATACAAATAATGATAAAATCAAACAACAATTAGATAATGAATTAGAAAAAACCAATAAAGCCATTAGTGCTTTAAAAGTTCAACTTCGTCCAACAAACAAAAAATTTACTCAAAGTGCGTTCAAAGCTAAAGTAACTAAAAGGGCTAATTATTTATTACTAGAGAATGCACCTCTTAAAGAAAAATTAGAGCTATTAAGAGATAAATTAGATGTACAAACAGCTAATTTAAAACAAATTTTAAAGGAAAATATTATAAACTTACCAGCACAAAGTTATTCAGCTAAAGAAGTAAAAACTATTTTAGATAACCTTGTCATTGATGTTAAAAATAGTTTTGAATATAAGCAACAAGAATATAAATCTTTAGCATCAAGAGTCATTTCACCACAACGAGCAAGAGAAATGGCATATAATGTTGCTACTAATCATAAATATAGAGAACTTAAAGAAGCAAAGCGACTTGTTGCTAAAGAAAAAATTAAATTAGAACAAGAAGCTAAACCATTCATCAATCAGTTAGAATACGTTCAAAAATTTGATGATAGTTCTTTATTAAACCAAGTTAAACAACAACTTCAACCATATATAACAAAATATCACGAACTAAATGTTAAAGAGCAAGATGTTTTTACTAAGTTTAATGAGCTTGAAGTTTTTATCAATGCTCCAGAACAGCAAGAAAAAATTAATAGTATTATCGAGGGTATTTTAACTAAGAATAGTCCTATAAAATATCAGTGCGATAGCTTAAGAGGTCAAATTTCATCCTTAAAAATAGAGCTTAAAGAATTAAAAAATTTATCCGTTGGTGTTAATAATCAAGTTCGCTTAGATAAAAATACAAACTTCAAATATTCCATTAAATTACAGACAGGGACTACTTCTGTAGCTAATATTTCTGGTGGTAGTATAAGTAGTTCTGATACGATTAAACTGTTAGCTCAAGCATTTAATGGTGTTGAAGGAGCAATTCCTTTAGTTGCTAAAATAGATGAGCAAACTGATGAAGTCTTAGATTATAAACATTTAAATATTGTAGATAAACGAGCCAAAAGAAGTAATGCTATATTAAAAGAATTTTCTTAAGCTTAGTTTATTAATTTTGAAAAGGAGTTTTGTATTATGAATGAAATGGCAGAAATAGGACTATATTTAGCTTTATTTATGACAATAATGGTTATTTTGATAGGTGTTAATTTATATAGATATACTAAAGAACGTAGGTTTAAAAATAAAGCTTCATATATGCTTAGAATGATTGATACATCTCTAGATTATTATGCCAATTGTCATATTATTGATGGTATTAAAACATATCCTGAAAGTCTTAACGACATACGAGAAGAATTAGTAAAACACAGCTTTAACTTTTATTCAGAGTTTTGTATACAAAAAGATTTTATGTTAGTATATGTTCCTACAAAAATAAATAATAAAATAGCGCAATATACATTAGCTATAGTAAATACTAATTGTCAAATTTTCTATAGTAATCGAAGTACTGGTGGTGAAAATGAAATTATAAAATTTATCTCTAAAGAAAACACTAAAAAATTGAAAAAATATAATGCTATCTCTAAATATTTTAAAGATGGAACTATTTTTATGATTTTTTCTGTATTTTGGATAGTTATATTATTTCATATAGCTTGTAGTGATATATTATTTAGTAATGAAATACATTTAATATTTTGTTTGTTATTAGCTGATATATTATTGTGTTATTTTAACTTTGTGCATAAGAATAGTTTCTGTAATGACATCTTGGCTAATGAAGTAAGTAAGTTTATTTTTGATCGACTTAAAATAAAATCTTCTACTAAGTAACAAAAATCAAGAGGTGTTTTTTTGTTAAAAAATATATTTGCAAAAAATTTAATAGACTTATTAAAATCGAAAAATATGACAAATCAAGATTTAGCAAATTATTTAAATGTTACTCGTCAATCAGTGTCACGATTTACAAAAGGAAATATACTTCCTTCTACTGAAAATTTAATTGCTATAGCTGATTTTTTTAATATATCAATTGATGAACTATTAGGAAGAAAAAATATTTTTAGTGCCCCTAATACTACTAATTTTGATTCAAACAGAACAGTATTCAACTTATTAAACAATCCTGATGGTATATTAGAATATAAAATTTTTGTACCTACTATAGAAAGTCAACCTACTGATGATGGACGTTTACTGATTGATTTATCTTCAAAATTAAAAAAAGGAAAATTTAAATATAGTTTTGTTTTGATTAAACACTATTCAATATACAGGTCTTATCTAATTCTTGATGAAATAGAGGGAAACTTTATAAAATTTGTATTAGAAAAAAGTAAAAACAAAGATAATTTCATATCTCTTGTCAATATAATAAATCAACAATTAGGATTAAATTATGATGCTTATAATTATAATCGAGTTGCTTTGGTTATAAAAATATATGATGAACATTATTATAATTTTCATTTAAATGTTGATTTATCAGTTCCAGTTCCGACTGTTAGTAAATTGACATTATTAAAAGAAAAATATATTAATGCTTGGTTAGAATTACCTATAGCTGAGAAAATACAAGAATTAAAAAGAATATATGAAAAGGAATTAGGTTTAATAAAAAAGGAAAGCTTTGTATAAGCTTTCCTTTTTTATTATATTTCCTAACTAGTAGATGATTTGGGATGTTTCCAATAAAGTTTTTCACAATGTGGACTACAAAACTTTTTTCGTTTATCTTTTATACTTTTAATTGTTACCAATACACGACATTTTTCACAATGAAATTGTCTTAATATTGGCTCATTATCCTTTAGATTAGAAATTATTCTTGGTTTATTATAATATATTTTTTTGTAATGTATTTTTCGGCAATGAACACAACAATATTTTTGAAAAGTGTATATTGTTTCAAATGTATTTAAACAAACAGGACAAATTTTTTTCATAAATTAATTTCTTTAGATATAATACCTTGTTCTTTTAGTGTATTAAAATGGTCTTGCATTGTCATCATTCCTGGTGTTGATTTCATAATATTTATAAGGCTCGTATAGTCTTCATTTTTTATACAACTAACAGTAGCGTTATTGCGTAATAGAATTTCCAAACAAAGAACTTTATGCTCTTTAGTGGTAACTAATTTTTGTGTTATGATAGCTTGAAATGTGTTAGCTAATAAATTTTTTAAATTAAGTTTTTCTTCATAGTTTATCATTCTATCTAACGCATCAATAGCGTTATTTGCATGGAGCGTTGTAATTACTAAATGACCAGACTCAGCGGCAAATAACGCTATCTTTATATCTTCAAGTGTTCTAAGTTCTCCAATCATAATTACATTAGGATTTTCACGCATAGCAGATTTTATACTTTCTGAAAAATTTGTAATATTTTTACCTAAAGGAATTTGAGAAATAATAGATTTTTTATTTTCAAAAGTATATTCAATAGGATCTTCTATTGTTATTATGTGATAATTATACTTTTGATTAATCACATCTATAATTGAGGCAATAGTAGTGGATTTTCCAGAACCAGTTGGACCAGATACTATAATTAGTCCTGACTTTTTATCTGCTAATAATTTAACTGATTCGGGTAATCCTAACTTATTTAGTGAAGGAATTTTATCTGGAAGTAATCTTATAGCTATAGCCCTACCTTTAATAGTTTTATAAAAATGACATCTACAATTTATATTAGCTACACTAACGAAAAAATCTGAATCAGTAATAACAAAATCTAAACTACTTAAAAAATCACTTAACTGTTCAGCTTTTTTTAAGAAAGATATCATTTGAGAATCTTTTATAAAGCCATCCTCTAACATTTCAATTTTTCCTAAATTATTTCTGATATAAGGATACATGTTTTCTCGTATAAATAAATCTGATGCTTTGTTTTGATAAGCTTTTATGATTAATTTAGTTATTTTATCTTTGACATCTGTGATACAGTTCATAATAATTTATCCTATCTAGTTAATTTTTGTGTTTGCTTTTTGATTTTCTTTAATTCATTTTGAATGAAGTTTCTTTTCTTAGTAATTGATTTTTTATTTTGTAATTCAGGAAAATTTCTTTTTAGAGCATCTTCAACGATTTTTACTTCTGAAGTATGTTTATTTTTAAGATTTTGACTTAAAAATTCTTGTAGAGATAACTCTATTTTTCCTTGTCCTAAAGTATTCATGATTAAATTTTTAGCTTCTTCATTACTTATTTTTACAGGTGAAAACTTAGTGATTACAGGAATTATTTTATCTTGTTTAAAGCCCTTATTGATTAATTCTTTTATAACTTTGCTTTCACTATCTTTATTCCATAAAATATTGTTGTTCATATTATCTACTATTACTTTTTTGCAGGTTAGGATATATTCTTCAGCAATATTTTTTATAGCGACATCTTCAACTTTCATTTGAGCTAATTTTTCCATATTAGATAATATGTGAGCATTCTTAAGTGTTAGATTTATTTCCTCAGTTGATGGCTTAAGTGGTGAATATTTAACCATAAGAGAGGCTATTTCTTCGTCTGTATGACCTTTTTCTAATAACCTACTTGCTATGATTAAATCATTATTGGATTTTTGGTATAATTCTATTTCTGCTCTATTGGATAAAATTCTATTTTGCACCTGTAATTGTCTTAATTTACTGGCTTCTTTTAGATATAAATATTTAGGATCATTACTTAGTTTTGTCATAAATTCAGGGAAATTTCTGATGCGATTAAGACGAATGAATGAATCATAAGTCGTTTGTATTTTAATAAATATGGATTTTTGTATTGCTTCATTGTTGCCTTGATTTTCATTTATAGAATTTTTTATATCGTCTTTGGTGTATAAAGATTCTGTTGCTAAATTTTTAGTTGCTAATTGTTCTTCAATATCTTGTTTTGCTTGCTTAGGATTTAAGATATTTTGTATTTCTTCAGTTTCTAGTTGTAATGGAGAATATTTTTCTACAGCAGAGAATATTTCATCAGATTTAAAGTTTTTTTCTAGTAATGTCTGTATAATATTCTTTTCTAGATTTTTGTTTATAGCATCTTTATATGGAGTATTTTCAATATCGATATGAGCAATCATATCGTGATAGGTTTCAAGATAAGCTTTTTCTACAGGAGTATATGGTTTATCTTCTATTAATACATATTGTATAGCTTCGAGACGATGAGCATATTCTTCAAAAAAAGCTTCATCTTTTTGAGCTTCTTGTTGTTTCTTTATACATATTTGTTGTAGTTTCTCATCTTGCCAATTAGTAGGTGAATTTTCTTTTATAACTTTAAATATGTCTTCCTCATTAAAATCTTTATTTAATAAGGTTTTAGCTATTTTGTAATCTATTTGAGAAAATTCAATGTTTTGTAGATTATTCTTATAAATAGCTATGGCTTTTTGATATAGGGAAAAATAAGCATTTTCAATAGGGTTTAAATCATTGCTATTAGGATTATAATAGATAATTTGTTCTAGTTTTTGGGCAAATTCGGTGGCTTCTGTTTCAGTAAGAGGTTTATTAGTATTCAAGGCAATATTTTGAGAGTTTGGTTGAACATTATTTGTTTCTTGATTAATATTTTGTGGAATGTTTTCTTTAGCTTCAGCAATTTTTTGTGTATTATTTTGATGTAAGTCTTCACTATAAACATTTTCTGCTAATTCTTCTGCTGGTGGTTCAGATGCTAATAAACTAGCCCAATTATTATCTTGTTCATTCATGGTGTTCGCTCCTATAAATTCATTTTTAAATATTATCTAGATTTCTTAATTTTTCATCCATTATTATTACCTACCTTTTCAATGAATTTGTTTTTAAACTTTTTAAATGGTTATTTATAATTTGTCTTTTCTTGATATCTGGTAAATCTTTTATTTCTTTGAAGTTATAGGCTATACATAAATCTTTTAACTCTTTTTCCGAGAGCTTTCCTTGTTTTACATGATAAGTGATGAACTCTTCTAAATTCTTAGCTCTATAAATGGATTGTTTGTTAATATATTTCATTAGACTATAAGCATCATTTGACATAAATACTAAATAATTAGGAAATTTAGTGATTAATCCTCCAATTTGTTTATTTTCTAAAAGTGTCATGCTAGGTTTATAGGGCAATTTTAATCCTAAGCAAATTTGCATACGACAAAGTTCAATCCTAAATCGATCTTTTATATATCTAATATTTTTAGAATCTACCCCATATCCTTCCATGCCTTTTTGATTAACTCTTCCTGGTTTAGTAGCAGCTTTTACTAAATGACGTAAAAGTTCGCTGTAATATTCTCGTTCGTCGTTAAATCTATCTTTTGTAGGCATATGAATTTCATCTTTTTTTATAGAATAAAAACCTATATTATTATGAGAATCTTCAATGATTTTCATATTCATGTTATAGGCTATATTTTTGATATATTCTATAGCATCAATTTCATTTTCTGGATAAAAGAATTGATGTTTTCCCTGTATCATTGATTCACTAAATACACTGTTTATGTAAGTGTGCCAATCATCTGTTTTTTGTTTGTAAAATTTAGTGCGAGATTTTTTATTAGCAGTTTCCTCTTTTGTATATCCCATGTCATATTTAGAGTAGTTTTCTAAAACTATAGATTTAGAGCCTTTCTTAATGTAATAGCCTTTGTTTTGAGCGTCTTTATAGGTGATATATCTAAGTGGAATAAATTTATCATCAGGTTTTTTGTAAGATAGTAATTGTGTTAGATTATAGCCATAAAGTTTTCTACCTGTTCCTAAATCATAAGGTAGTCTAATATCTATGTCTTTTTGTGGATCAAATGGTTGTTGCCAAAAAGCTTTTCCTTCAGACATTTGTTCAAAACATCTATAAGCAGTATCTCCTCTTAATATATTTTGTTTATTAGTTTCAAGTTTTTTTATTTTTGTATAAACTTTTTTCATTGTTAATACCTTCTTATTTAAAATCGATAAATCCTATAGCTTTAGGTTTTGTATAATTTTCTTTATAGTAATCTGAGGGATTATATGGATCTTCAACTTGCATATTTAATATATTTTGTGTAGTGATTTTTTCTCGTAAAGTACTATCTTCAGTATCTTTTAGCTTAGCTATTTTTAATACTGTTAGCTCATAAATAAGCTGCTGACGATATTTTTCTTCAATATATCTTAAAGTGTCAATTTCTGAATTTTTTTCTTGAGCCTGCATAGTTGTCTCAATACTATTTAAGGATTGGATAGTTTTTAATAGAGCTTGTTTTCTTTCGTCATAACTATTTAAGTCATTTTTAGCATAACTAAGTGTTGTAGCATAAATCTTATTTAGGTAGTTATATTTATCTTTAAGAGAGATATTTTTTTGCTTATAAGGATTACTAGCTATAATGGTTGAACTGTTATATAACATATTATCTATATCTTGCAAATTTATATCTTCAGTGTAATTTATTCTATCTTGTATATCACTAAATAATACAGGGATATCTTCGTTAGTATCATTAGAGTGTTTTAAATCATTGCTTTTGGTATCAAAAAGTGTAATGTTTTGTAGCATATCTATATATGTTTTTATTGTAGAAATAATATCTTTTTTACTATTAATTACATCATGCACTTTATATCCTTGAGCTGCTAAATCTTTTAGAGCAAAAGGGCTAGGAGCAGAATCTGGAATAGATACACTTGTTGGGGAATAATAATTAGGTGGGTCAAATGGTTCTGTTATACCAGGAATACCTGCAAAAGCAATCGATATACTTAGTGATAATATGGTTAATATTGTTAGTAAAAAACGAATAATTTTCATCTAGCAACTGTCCTTTCTTTAAAATCTAAATCCTGATGAACCAAACGTATTTTTTATAGCTTTAGATACTTTTCCTCCAACAAACGTCATGATTAAGATATAAGCAAATATTTCTAAGGCTTTTATTACATCAAATGTTGGGGCGGGTGCTACTTGCCCTGCCCGACGAAAGACATCATCAGCATACGTATCGCCACTGCCTACATTGCCTTCGCCTCCATGCCATGCTTCGGCTACAGAACGCCATGAACCGTATTTGTTGAAGTATTCAAGCATTTTAAATCTAGCAACGGCATCTTGTCTGTCTGGACTCCATGCAGGTTGCATAGTATCTGTATGTGGTGTCCAGTTATAATCTGGAGGTAAATTTGCTTCTTCTACCCAAGCATTCCAATTTTCAAAGTTTATTTGATATGCTCCGTATCCATAGCCATCATCAGAATATACAAAATAATCATTTGTAGACTCTTTATCTTTAATAGCTGACATAAAGATAGTTATTGCTTCAACACCTGCATTTTCTAGATTTACTGCTCCTCGATTAGAAGTAGTCATCATATCGCCAAAGTTAAATGCTGTTAACTGAACAGAGATTAAGCTGGCAAAAACTATATACCATGCCATATTAAAACCTAAAGAAATTAAACTATTTATGCTATTTCCAGCAAATGACATATGTTTTGTTTGTCTTAATGTGCCGTAAATTAAGTCAAAAATAGCAAAGATAGAAATGATATAAAATTCAATGAAAGCTTTAGCAATCATGATGCCCATTAGGAAAAATAAGATAACAATAGCTATACCTAAGATAAATACAAAGATTATTGCTGCAAGATTTGTATAAATAGCAAAAGCAGAATGAAATGTAGAAATATAATTAAAAAATGGAGCAGTTAGCTGTAGTCCTTTTTGTATTATTTGGGTGGGGTCTGTAACATTTTGTCCAGCAACTGTAGGGTCTACATTAATTATTTTAGAGCCTACAGTTACAAAGAAGTTTTTTATTGTATTAATTACTATATTTCCCCAATTTTGAATTAAGTAATAAAAAAATGTATAAGAAATTAATTTTTTTATTAGAACTTTAATAGCATCATTTAGTACATAATTATCTGAAATACTGATGATACAAAAGGTAAGCGTAATATCTATTAAGACTACAACCATAAATAGATTTAGCATATAAGGTTTTATATTTTGTATTCCTTCAGTAGATGTAGTTGCTATTTTATCTATAATATCTTTTACTGGAAGTGCAATATCTGCTATTTTTGACCAATCGAAATTGAAAAAGTGAGCATCACTACCAATAAATGATTCTTCTACAGGCATAGTACCCTCTAAAAGAGGTAATGGGTCTGTAACAATAGCTCCATTTACATGAAAATCTATATCATTTAGATGTACCTCAAAATGTAAATGTCCTCCTGTACTATCTCCAACTGGAGAGATGATACCTATTACATCACCTTGATATACTTCTTGTCCTTCATGCAGTCCTTGAATTAATCCAACATCTCCATACAAAGTTCCCATATTAAGCTTTGGATGCCATACTACAATAGCATTACCAAAACCATCTGCTGGACCATAATATCTTATAATGCCATCTGCTGCTGATTGAATAGGCGTTCCGTAATCATAACCGATATCTATACCAGCATGAAATCTTGTATTTCCAGTTATAGGGTGTACTCTATCACCAAAAGGTGAAGTGATTATCCCATCAGGTGCTGGATAAATAAATGGAGTTTGAGCAAAGACTACTATGGGTAAAAAAATGATAAATAAACATAAAGATAAGATAATTTTTATTTTCATTGATATGTCCTTTGACTTAGTTGATAATTCTATGGTAGCATGGAAGTGAATTTTAAAAGTATCGACTTTTGAAAAAATGAAAAAATTTTTAAATCCTTATGTATCAAGGGTTTGCGGACTTAAAGTAATTTTGTGTTCGATGAAAATGAGCAAAAAAAGCTGAACTTTTTGTCAGTAAATAAAAAAACGTGTTCGAATCGAACACGTTAAAAAGTAGTTATATTTGATTTTTTATTTGTGTTTATGAATAATGTGGTCGAATCGAACACATTTAAGTGAGGAATAGATTATGAATAAATATATTTTAATGAATAAAAATATAGCATTAGCTCAAATTATATTATCTGATGATGGTAAAATTTATGATTTATTAGAAATATATAACATAAAAGCTTTTCCTGTAGGTATAATTTGTAATGATATAAAAATGTCTAATAAAGATATACAAAATAACTTAGCAGAGTGGTGGCAAGGTAGGGCAATTCCTGCTAGTAGACAGGGTCTTTTTTCAGTATTACAAGAATTTAATATTGAAAGAAGTTCTATTTTAGCCATGAAATGTTTTGGTCTTAGTTTATCTGACCAATATTGGATAAAACCGATTAATTCTAAGCTAACGTGGGATAAAATCAACTTTTTTAACAATAAGTTTTCTAATGATATCGGAGAAGCCTTTTTTAATCCTAATTTTGTAAAGGAAAGTAATGAAATAGATTTTATAACTCCAGATAATACATCTGATGGCTGGCTTAGAAAAAAATGGATAATCAAAAATGAAAAAAGATGTCTTATTAAAAGTGGTAGTGATCCTTATAGACAAGAACCTTTTAATGAAGTGATTGCATCACTTATAATGAAAAATTTAAATGTATATCCATATGTTAAGTATGATTTTTTTGTAGACGAAGGACAGGGTATCTGTTCTATATGTGATAATTTTATAACAGAAAATACTGAATTAGTTTCAGGTTATGCTTTAGCAAAAACGTATATTAGAGATAAAAACACTTCTATTTATAATCATTATTTAGACATAGCAGACAAAAATAATATTTCTAATATTAAGGATTTTTTTGATAGTATGATTGTTTTAGATTATATTATTGCAAACACGGATAGACATCATAATAACTTTGGCTTTATTAGAGATGTTAATACTTTAGAGTATTTAAGCCCAGCACCTATATTTGATAGTGGTACGAGTCTTTGGCATAAATACAGTGTACTTTCAAATAAAATAGGTACTCCTGTAATAGCTCAGCCTTTTTATAATACACATGAAATGCAATTATCTTTAGTAAAAAATTGGGATAGGTTTGATTTTAGTAAATTAAGAAATATAACAGAAGAAATATACGATATATTAAATAAAAATCCATTAATTGATAAAAAAAGAAATAATATTATTTGTGCTGCTCTTAAAGAAAGGATACAATCTATTAAATTATATCAGGAAAGAATGGTAAATAAATATTCTATACCTTTACAAAGTGATGATACTGATATATTAACAAAATTTAAGCAGTTAAAATTTAATTTACAACCAGTATATTTTTATTATAAGAATAAATTTGTACCTAATAATAAAATAAAATACAATCCTAGTATAGATAAAAAAATATTAAAGCAAGCACTAATAGATGGTTTTTCAAGGGAACAAGTAAAAAAATTTTAATAAACAGTCCAAATATTAAAAGTGAACAAATGATAGATTTTATGTATCGTTCATTTAGTCATGATAAGGATTTAAAAAATATAATCCTTGAAAGAACTATATATTTATAAAATTATGTTCGAATCGAACAAAAATGATAAAATAACTTTTTATTACTTTTTTTATTTGCATCATAATGTCATTCATTTCAAAAAGCAAGGGTAAATATAACAACTACGTTGCCCTTGCTTTTTTCATTTCTAACATTATTTAAAATAATGCAAAAAGCAATAAAAAATAGTCGTATAAGATAAGAAAGGATACTGAAAAATGAAAAAAAATATATATACTATAACTATTGAGGAAACTGTATCAGACGTATTTTATTTAGAAGCTAATTCTTTAGAGGAAGCAATAGAAAAAGCTATTGCAAAGTACAATAACGGTGTTTTTGTACTAGAACCAGGAAATCTAATAGAAACAAATCTATTAGTTGGAAATGATAATGAAAGTAGTGATTGGTTTGAATTATGAAAAAAAAATATGATATTATATAATAAAGGTAAGAAATATGAAGGAGTGATATTATGGAAAACTTTAATAGACTAAATGATTTATACTTTAAAAAACTTTTAGGTGATAAGAATAGAAAAAACTTAACACTTAGTTTTTTAAATGCTATTTTAAATAAAGATGAACGAGAATATTTTACAGATATAACCTTTTTAGATAAAGATAATGAGCCATTGACGTTAGACGGTAAATTATCTAAATTAGATATTAGAGCAGATTTAAATGATGGTACACAAGTAGATATTGAGGTACAAGTTTGTCCGTTTAAGTTTATGGCTGAACGTTCATTATATTATTGGTCGAAAATGTATTCAGAACAACTAGAAAAAAGTGCTGAATATAAGAAGTTAAAAAAAGCTATAGCTATAAATCTACTGGCATTTGATTATTTGGAAGATGAGCAAGACTGGCATAATATCTATAACCTTTTAAATGTGAAATCACATAATAAACTTACAGACCATATAGAAATACATTTCTTAGAATTGCCTAAATTTACTTTAAAAGATATGAGAAAAATAAGAACATCTGAGGCATGGCTTGCTTATTTTTCAGGAAGATATACTAAAAAAGAATTGGAGGAAATAGCAATGACAACTCCAGCAATTAAAGAAGCTGTAGAATTTGAAGATACTTTCTTACAGGATAAAATAGAACGTAGAGCATATGAACAAAGAGAAAAAGCAATAAGAGATTATTATTCTTATATGAGTGCATATAAAGAAGAAGGATTAGAGCAGGGCTTAAAACAAGGCTTAAAACAAGGCTTACAACAAGGCTTACAACAAGGCTTACAACAAGGAAAATTAGAAGAAAAATTCAGAACAGCTACAAATTTATTAAAAATGGGATTTGATATTGAAACTATTTCTAAAGCTGTTGAATTAAGTAGAGAAAAGATACAAGAATTATCCGAGAAAAAATGAGAGATAGAAGGTATATATGTATATGAAATATAAAAAATATTCTTATGAAGAATTTAAAAAGTTAACTACGGAAATCATCCTTACAGATGATTATGCAGATTATAATTACTATGCTGTATATTTACCTAATAGAAAAAAATCTGCAATATATTTTAAACATCCATATAACGAAAATTATTACCATATTGATGATTGTTTAGAAGTTATGGGAAATGACTTAAACCCATGTCATGATATTTATATTACTAATGTCTTAAATGAATTTAATAAAGAATAAATGAAAAGCACTTGTCATTATTCTAATTGACAAGTGCTTTTTTATAGATAGATTTTTATGATATAATAGTAATCGCTGTTAATTCAGCAAAGAAGAGATAAATTGATGTGTCAGACTCTCCTCATCAGAGGAGGTGGTAATTATGACAGAATACGAATTAATATCCCTTATAGTGGGAGTCGTAACTATGACATTTACCATTCTTATGTATTTTAAAAAGTAAATTTTTAAATTAATTACTTTATAAATAAAAAGAAGTCATGACATAACGTCTGACTTCTTCTTTTCGAATTCTTTGAGAAGAGGCTGACGGCTTCAACATCAGTTTTCTCTTCTTTTTTATATTCTTATTATACTACATAGTTTATGATTTTGCAAAATAAATGTGTTCGAATCGAACACATTATTTATTTTACTTTATTACCCCATAAATCTGTTCCATAACAATCTTTATAATAACGATCTATTTCTAAAGATTCTACCACAGATTTACTAATACCTGCACTAGCTTGCTGTTTTTCTTCTGCAATTTCAGCAGGCGTTTTATGTGCCTCATGATATTCTGAACCAAAACAAGGACATTTCATAAATATATTTTTAAAGCAAGTCATAGGCTTAGTTATAAAGATTATTGGATGAAATAGTATATAAAATGGTGCAATTATTATGAATACAACCATATCTAATAAAAGACGAAGTATATCACTAACTATAGCACAGGCTATACCAAAGGCAAAGAAGGCAATAAGCCCCATGCCAATATATTTTAAAATTACTAATATATCCATGACAGTATCCATAATAACACTCCCCTATAAACTATCTTCTAATTATAATTATACTCTTTTACTATAATTGTTTCAATCTATATTGTCGTTATTTGTATTATCATTGTTATAATTATTAGAGCTATTATCTATATCATTATCATGATTATTATGGTTATTATAAGAATAATTAGAATGTGAAATATTAGTATTTATAGGTTTAGGCAATTCTCCTTTTGCTATTGCTCGTTCAGCATTTTCTAATTCATACTTATAATTATCTTCAGGATTTATAGCATTTTTTAACTGTTTTCGGATATAGGCATTTTGTGCATTTTTTTCTTCGTTTGGACTAGTATTATTTGTTAAGTTTCCTGCTTCTTTTTCTGTTTTTAATGAAGATATGGTAGCCTGTTTATCACGAGCTTCTTTTTGGGCTTTGTAATATGAGTCTAGTAATCCATTCTGTATACCCATTTTGGCTAGGTTTTTTGCTGTTCCTAGTGTTCCTTTACCATAGTTTAAAGCTGTTTTTCCTGCTCCTTTGAGGTCTCCTCTTCCTGCTTGCATTCCTATGCTTTTCATATTAGATAAAAAGCCTGCTGCTCCTCTAGCGGAATTTCCTCCTGGCATTCTTGAAGCTACGTCCCAAGCACCTTTCATTCTCATAGCTTTAGTAGGCATTGCTTTTAATTGATTGGATAAATCATTACCATTTAAAGCTGGTTGTCCAGAAGATATTGCTTGTGCTAAGTTTGGTAGCTTATAGACAAGCATACACATTATACCAAGTGAAAAGGCAAGTTGCATAAAGGTTAAGAAGTTTTTCTGTAAATCAAGTGATTCTCCACCTGAAACAAAATTTTCTACAGCACTTGTTAGCATTGGTTCAAGTATCGCTGTTACAAAAGCTACAATACTTACTTTGGTGGCATAATGTATAAGTGAACTTATAGCTCTTTCAAATAAAAATTTTGTTGGTTTAAACATTCCTATAGACATGGTTAACATAGTAAATATAGCCATTACCCAAAATTCTACTCTTACTACCATTATTTGAGCTGAAATTACTAATATGCAGGCTACAATTACTAAAAATATCACTACAGCTAATATTAGAGCAAATGGGCTTGTGGTAAAGGATATTTGAGAAAAACTATTCCATGTATTTTCAATAATTTTAAAGGCATTGCCCATTATATCATCAGGCATAAGTATGCTATTTTCGCCACCACCTGCGATATAGCCTATTCTTTCAAAACTAGCAAAAACAGCATGAGCAATTCCCATACCTAAAATCCAATTTGTTATTAAAAATAGATACATTGCCATTTTTAAGGCGTTAGATATCATGTATTTTATGATATCGTCTTCTATTTTTAGCATTAAGGTTATTGCTACATCAATAGCCCAAGCACAAGCGAGAATTTTCACACAAATGGGATATAAAAATTCAGCACCTTTTTGACATTTATAGATAAAACTCATCATCATTTGTCCTAAAAAATTAGCAGAGTTGGGGTCGGGTTTAGGTTCGGCAATGCTGATAAAAGAGCTATCTGGAACAATGAACATATATCCAAAATATATTCCTAAATTGATAATTACTGTCATAGATAAAATCATACGTAAAAAAGTAGTAGTGGTAGCAGATAATTCTCCAAATGCTAGCATTCCAGCAGAGCCAACTATTAGGCAAGTCACAATTATTCTAGGTACTTTATCGGTTAAGATAGCTCCATCAGTATCTAATGAACCATTATCATAAGTACCGATAAATTTTTCAAATATATCGTCCCAAGCAAGTTCTGGTGTTTGAGCAAAGCAGATAGATGAAAGTAATAATAATATTCCTATAGTCAGTAGTATAATCTTTGTTTTTTTCATAATCCATAACCTACTAATTTTTTATAGTCTTCAATATTTTGTTGTTTGTTCATTTCTATATCAGATAAAACTTTTTGTGAGTTGTTTTTTACATCTATTGCCATATTTTCATTTATCTTCATACCTGCTTGTTTTTGAGCATTTTCTTGTAATTGTTCGGTAGCTGTAACAGATAAAAGAGTAGATAATAAAGCGTTTGTTTTTGCTGCTTCCATAGTATTTTGACTAGCTATTTGTCCGCTTGCCTGCATGGCTTCTTTTGTTCCTTGTGCTTTAGATAGATTTTGCAGGGAAGTTTCTAATTGATTAATGCTATTTTCTACTTCTTGTTGACGTCTACCTATAGATAAAGCAGAATAATAGGTTTCATCAGCTACATGGTAAAGTTTTTTTATATTTTGTGTATATGAATTTAAATCTACTGGTTTAGTATAACCACCTGTATAAATATCTATGCCCATTCGTTCACTTAAAATACTATCTGTAGAAGTATCTTTATCTAATGTACCTATTTTAGAGTCTAAGTCGTTCATAAGATTTTTATATTCTTTATCTAATCCTGTATAATGAGCGATTAGGGCTTTAGGATCCATAGATGTTAAATCTTGTATCATCAGTGATACTTGTTTAGCTGTATTTATAGCATTTGTATAGGTATTTATAGCTGTTTTAGCATTCTCAGCTATATTTTTTATATCTTCTACATAGATAGCAGCTGTAGCTGTTTGTTTAGGTACAGTTAAACAAAATCCTACTGCTATTCCCATAAAAATAGTTGGTATTAGATATCTTTTTTTCATTTGTATCATAACGTATCACCTCTAAACAGTATAATTAATAATTTACCTAGTGGAATTATTAATCCACTTACTATTACATATATAAAAACCATACACACTTGTATCATAAGTATCGCAAATATTATTCCTACAAATCTTTCAAAAGCATAGTTTGATTTAATAAGAGTTTTTATGAGTATTGAGATATTCATTATCATAGATGCTGGAAAAGGATATCTAGTTATTAAAAAATGTTTAAACCATGAAATAATGCTATCATAGCTTCTAATATTATTGATAATGTCAATCATTGAATCTATAAATAAGCAAAATAAAATTAGAAAAAATATTAGCATATCTATAACTAATAAAAATTCTACTTCTCTAGCTATACTTTTGCCAAAAATAATGGAAATTATAACTGAAGCAATAACCAAGGATAGACAATTTCTTTTTATTTTAGAACTAATAATAGAGATTTTATCTAACATAAAAGCCTCTTTTCTATCTATAGCTATTTAATCGATTGAAGATATCTGAAATGCTATAGATATATTCAATCGTTTCTTTATATGGTGGTACTCCATTATATTCATAAATGGCATTTGCTCCAGCATTGTAGGCAGCTAAGGCATAAGTTATATTATATTGTCCAGCATACGTAAAATTATCTATTTGTGTACGCAGATAACTTGCACCACCTAGGATATTTTCTAAAGGGTTATATGGATCAACACCTATCATACTAGCAGTACCTGGCATTAGTTGAGCGATTCCAATAGCTCCAGCACCTGACATGGCATTTAGATTAAAATGAGATTCTTGCTCAAGTAGTGCTGTAAGTAATAGTGGATCAAGGCTATAGGTACTGCTAGCATAAAGTATAGCGTTGGTTATCCAGTCTGTTTGCTCTTGATTATACATGGATACTTCAGAATAAATTATATTGTAGTAATTGTTCTCTTGAGCATGCACTATAGGTGTGATGAAAAAAGATGTAATTAGCAATATATTTATGATGAATTTCTGCAATTAATTAGCCTCCTGTTCATTAGTTAAGGTTAAGGTATGTGCTAAATTATGTTTTTGAACTTTAGTATCATTTAATGTATTTGTAAGTTTATTTAAAATTATTTCTATTTGTTGACCATATTTTGAAATATTTTCATTGGATATATTAGTTAAATTAGGAGATTGACTAGCAATTGCATCTAAGGTATCTTTTAATTTAAAACCAGCTTTTAGTATATTAGCTGCAATTATAGTATCTGCTATCATATCAAAAGGAAGGTCTATATTTTCTTTATAATCGCTGTAGTATTTGCTATATAAGTTATTAATATCTTTATCTACTAGAGTTTTCTTGGCAAATTCTCGTCTTTTTTCTAATTCTACAGTTAGTTTTTGTTGAGCATTATATATAATCGCTTTATTTATATAACTTAAAGATGAATGATTAGGTTCTACTGCATGAGGTGAATATTTAGTGAGAGTAAGAGCAATATCTTCTTTTTTGATGTCTTTGTATAGCATATACATAGCTGCATTGATTTCCATATCTTGATTGAATAAATTAGTTTTTTGATATAGTTCTTTCATATGGGTTTTGTACATATTTTCGACAGTAGGTCTGTTATTTTTAGTATCTAAGACATTTATAATATTTAACTGCCGAGTATTTATTTTTTTAGCAATACTTGTAATATATTCGGCATATTTAAAGTTTTCTAAAGCGTCTTTATTATTTCTAGTGCTTTGTTCTTCAGCGATGATATTTTTAATATCATTTTCTTCAACACCTTTTTTGATAAAGCTAAGAGCTGCTCGATAGTCGCATTTTATATATTCGTAATCAGTATCTGTGTGATTGATAGTAGCATCGTTTATAGCTACTTCTAATTGATAATCTTCTTTAAGTTCTTTTTTTTGTTCTTCTTGCGTTTTGTTATAATGAAATACTTCAGCTAATTTTTTAGCTGCTTTTTCAATTACAAGTTTGGGATAATCTTGAGGAATTTCTGGAAGTTGCATTCTGGCTGAAGTTTCTCTTATGATATGAGCAAGTTCATTTTTATTGATACCAGGATATCTGTTTAATAGTTTTATACTGGCATCAATATCTATATATTCATCAGATAGATTTAATTTAGTATTAGGGTAAGAAAGTATTCGCTCTTTAATGGCATATTTATAGACATCTTTTAATGAAATATGTTTATTGTTTATTTGTTCAAGAGTCATATTTGAAAGGTTATCTGGACAGATAAATTCTGTTATTTCTCTTTCTGCTTTAATATTATTTTGGGCAGATTTCACTATATAATATGCTGTTTTATCTTTAGATGAATAAATTTTTTCATTAAAAATTTTTACTACATATTCTGGATAACAACCTGCCAAAATCATTTCCTTAGCTAAAAGGGCATAAGCTAAATTATCTGGATTTTGTGGTAGCTGCTTTATCTTTTCTTTAAAGATATTTTCAACTTTTGTTAAATGCTCTTTGGCTTTTAAAATATCTTCATTGGCTAAATTGACAATGGTATCTGCATAGTTTTTCTTTCTACCTATTTCACGAACTACTGGAGAAAATGCTTTTATTACGTTTAATACTTCAGTATTATCTGCTCCTTCAGATAAAAGACGTTTTATAATCTGTTTTTCCCCTAATGGAGTGAGGCTTTTCGTTAAAGTATTTTTTAGATATTCATTTAGATATTTAATATATTTTTCTTTAGTATTTTGTGGCTTAATTATGTTGGTATTAGTTAATTGATGGTATAAGTGTGTATGTTCTTTTACAAAGTTTATAATAGCATTGGTGTATTCTGGTTGTTTGGCATGGGAATTTTGGGTGTATTTAAAAAGTAATTCTTCTATGGTAGATAAGTCATAGTTCTTCTCATAATACATAGAAAAAGCTATTTTGGCATCGTAATATAGATTTAACTTAAAATTGGTATGTCGTAATTTTAAGTTGTTGAGTTCAATCATATATATTTCTTTAGCTTTATTTATATCAGTTATCTTTTTAGTGTAATTAATATTGAGTTTACTAAAATATGTTAGTTTTTCAGATAAATTTATATCTATATCTTTTAAAAGAGGTGTATTTTCTACGATAATATCTTTTATATCAGTCAATTTGTAGCCTTTTTGCTGTAAAATCTGCATGATTTTTGTTTCTTTTTGTACATAAAAATCAAAAATTCGTGGCATGTATTTTTGTTTATAATCATTGTAATCTCTAGTAGTAGGTTTAGTTTCGGAAGGTTGTATATCATGCTCAAAAGAATCTATATATTTTTTTATTGCTATAAAAGATTTTCCCTTGCAAAGGCTACTATTATCTCTAATGGATTTTTTTACTTCATCTAGTGGTATATTATTTTTTAGCATAGTTTTCATTATGCTAGAGTCTAATTTTTTTAGTAGATACAATCTTTCATCTTCAAAGGTAGCCCACTGATTTAAATAGTCTTTAAGTAAAGTCATAATTATCTACTCCTTTATATTTTTGCCATTCATCATTGAATTCTTCTCTTGGATAATTTTTTAGTATTTCATCACATTTATTTTGGTCAGCTTTATTTATGCCTACATAAGCTAAGGCAAATTTGCCAAGTGATAAATCATAAAGTCGTGAGCCTTTGACGGAGGTGTAATAATAATCTCTTGTTGCTATTGCTTGAGCAATGATTTGAATTTGTCTATCATTAAGACCAAAACTCTTATATAATTTTTTATTAGCTTCTTCTATAGCTGTGGGATTAGCTAAAAAGATTTTGGATTGACAAGCGTCTAATACAGTGTGAAAAATATTAGAATTTGTAACATCAACCAAAGATTGAGTGGCAAAGATAACGGATACATTCATTTTTCTAAGTACTTTTAACCATTCTCGGATTTTTTGCGAAAATGCTTCATTGTCTAAGAAAACCCATGCTTCATCTAAGATAATAATACTAGGTGAGCCATCTAAAACTTCCTCTAAACGATGAAAAATATATAATAGTGTTGGTGCTATTATAGTTTTCATTTGCATTAGTTTTTCCATTTCAAAGGTTTGAAAATCTGTAAAAGATAGACTATCTTTATTAGCATCAAAAATTTTATATGAGCCATTTATGGTTAGCTGCTTAAAAGTTTCTATAAGTGTTTCATCAGTAAGAGAAGAAACAAATGTACTCATGGTTAGTTGCTCTTTAGGGTAGGTAGTAGCTATTAAAGTAAGTGTAGACCAAATAGTATCTTTTATATTAGGGGTTACAACTACATTTTCTTGCACTAAGAAGGAACAAAGCCACTCTAAAGCCCATGAGCGTTCTTTTTCATTTTGTATATTACTAAGTGGTTGAAATGCTACATCATTATTTCCTAAATCAAAGAAATTGCCACCAACGCCCAGTGTTAAAATTCTTGAAGAAGCCCCTTTATCAAAGATAAATACTTTAGCATTTTTATATTTTCTAAATTGAGCAGCTATCATACAAAGATGAACAGATTTACCACTGCCTGGTGGACCAATTAAAATAGTGTGTCCTACATCTTTAACATGGATATTTAGGCGAAATAATGTATTCCCTTTGGTTTTAGTGTATAAAAGCGAAGGTGCATTTAAATGGTAGTTTTTTTCATCACCTGCCCAAACATCAGTAATCGGAGCTAAATGTATTAAATTACCTGTATTTATTAAATAACGACGAGGATTGTTATACACATTTCCTGGAACAGAAGAAAGCCAAGCTTCTACAGCGTTTAAATCTTCGCTTTTATATTTAAGTCCCAAGGTAGAAAAAATATCTCCAATAGTATCTATATAATCTTCAGCAAGTTCTTCATTTTTATCTGTTATGATAATCATAGTTGTATAAAAACCATAGTTTATCTCACCTTTTTCAATGGATATTCGAGCATTTTCTACTTCATTGACTTTTTCTACAGCATTAGCATCAAAGTCATCATCTGCCCTTTCCACGTGGAAAGCTTCTCGTACATAAGTCCAATAACTTTTTAAATTACCTCGCCAATCTCGAGAACGAGAGGACAACTCACTTAAAGCATCGCTTTTAGATAAAAAATAAAATCTAGTTACAAAGCGATAAGAGAAATTTAGATACGTAAGCTCATCAAAAAAACTAAAATGCGTTTCGCTTGGAAAAGATAGTGGCGTAATAACTCTTAGATGCTGCTCCCCTAACATAGGCTTTAAACTAGCATTAAGTGAGCAATCGTAAAGTAAATTATCTAGGTGTATAGGATTTTTAACTAAAGCAATATTATTATCTTTAATTTTTTGATTTTCTCTATCTGGTAAGTGAATATTCATTTTATTAGTTGATACACAACTGTGAAGATATGTTGCCAGCTCGTCAGGAGTGAGCATTTTAACTAACGGTAATTTCAATTGAATAAACATTCGATATATTTTATCGATATTAGCTTTAAATATGGATAAATAATTGTTTAAATCCTTTAGCTTAGTTTTAGTTTCTAAGACAAAAGATTTAATTTTTTGCTCATTATCTGTTGGTGGCATATAATAAACTGTTAAAAAATATCTTGATTCAAAGTTTTTATGCAGATTTTTAAATTGATATCGTCGTTCTAAATCTATTTTTTTAGTTACTTCATCAGGAAAATAGTTTTTCGTAGGGTAATCTAAAGAAGGGGTTCGTTGCATTTCAAAATAAAATATAAAACCTGTATCAAGTGTCATAAATAGACTATTTAGCTGGCTGGTTAAAATAGCAAGTATTTCTTCAACAGAGCTATCTAAATCTGGTCCGCGATATTCTATCGTTGCCATAAGTGAACCATCTTTATTAATAACTATACCTATATCTTCATAGCGAATTATTTTTCCTAAATTCATTTGTGTATATAATGGATTTTTCTTAATACGTAAACGTTTTAAATTGTACATAGTAATCTTCCTCAAATAAAAAACATATCTTTACTTTCATCTATTTCCATAAGTGGAGATACTAGATTAGAGCGAAACATTCCCGAAATAGTGCTATACCAAATATCACCCATATTGGATTTATCTATTACTGTGGGTACTCCATAGTGATTTAAAAATTTAGTAACATTTGTTATATCTTCAACTAATTTTTGTATATCCTTGTTATAAATAACTAATATGTTATTGTAGTAAGCACAAAGAGAATTATCTTCATAGGTTAATACTTTTAAAAATTCTTTATGGCTTTTGCTCCAATTTTTAGTATATCTTTGAATTTCTTTTTGTTTATCCTTATCTGATAGAAAAATTAAGCGTTTATTGTAGCGAAATTGTATATTGTTATGCTCAAGATAAAGGATAAGGCTTTTAGTTAAAAATTCTGGATATCCTAGTAATTTCACACACTGAAGATAATATTCATCGATCACTAAATATTCTTTAAGATATTTTTTATAACTGTGATTTTTAGTTAATTTGTAATCTAAATAAATAGGATTATTCATCATAGAAATGGTTTTATCTATGGTAATAATTTTGTATAAACTGTTAATTAATGTTGTATTTTTAAGTGAACATAGACGAAAATTATGTTCTATTTCCAAGATAAATTCACTAAATTTTTCTATAGATGAATTTATTTTTTTTAAATCTGCATTATAAAGTAGTGGATTATAGACAATGTATAAAGTTTTTTGTTTATCTACATAATCTATCCATAGAGAAATATTAGATACTGCTATTTGTTTTAAAATAGCAGTATCTATATCTTCGTAAATAAAAGCACATAATAGTGAGCCATCTTTATTTCTAATAATGTTATCTTTAACTAAATATAGCCATGGCAAATAACTTGCTAAAATATTAGTTTTTTCATCGTATCTTTTAAACAAGTACATATTTACCTCACACATCATAAAATTTTTTCTTGTGTAAAAATTTAAGTAAACAAATAAAAAACCTGTCATCAAATTTATTCACGTAAATACTGAAGAAATGAATTATAAGATTAAATGGTATTATCCATAAAGTATTAAACATAGTCCAAATAATAAGTGCTAATACTGCATTTAATAAGACTATTTCTTTTGGACCACCAAGTAGTGTGGCTCTTTCGGTTAATGCTTTAAATACAGGAATGGTGTATTTCATTAAAAACACGCTCCAGAAGAGCCATCTAAGAAGAAATATGCTACTATACTACCAGCAAAACAAGCAGCTATAGCACCTAAAAATAATTTAGATATTTTTCCTGTAATCTGTGATTCCCCCATAGCGATGGTAAAACCTGCTAAAACAGTAGCAATTAAAATAAATACTTTAGGCAAATTATCTACAATTATAGTTTTCAGTTTATTAATAGGTTCATCGAATGGCGAGGATGTATTCATCGCAAAATCCGAAGCAAACGCTGTTTGATTCATAGCTATAATTCCTAAAAATGTTAACTGTAAGATAAATAATTTATTTTCCATAATGAATTTAATAATTTTTTGCATGATAAAATCTCCTTTAAGCTAATTTTTCTGTTATATATTCTTCTTTTTTCTTGTCATAAGTGATTACTTTTCTTATTTCTTCTATTACTCTACCTGTTGGCGTTTTTTTGATATAAATTATTACATCTATGGCATCTACAATAATAGAAGGTTGCACCTTATCTGTACCAAAACCTACTAAGGTTTCAATTCTTGTTAAAGTATGAAAAGCACTATTAGAATGTACGGTAGAGATACCACCTTTATGTCCCGTTGACCAGGCATTTATAAGTGTGAAAGCTTCACTACCTCGAACTTCTCCCACGATAATTCTATCTGGGCGAGAACGAAGCGTTGCTCTTAATAAATCTTCCATTGATGTAGTTTTAGTAGAAATTAAAGCCAGCTTATTTTCGGCATCACATTTTAACTCTTTGGTATCTTCAATAATTATTATTCTGTTATTTAATTTAGCTATTTCAAAAAGCAAGGCATTTACTAAGGTCGTTTTGCCGCTACCTGTGCCACCTGCTACTATGATATTTTTTCTATTATAAATAGCCTGTATAATAATTTCTTTTTGATATTTAGTCATGGTTTTGTTTTGTACATAATCATCAAGGTTAAAGATTTTTTTTGCGTGTTTTCTAATACAAAAGCTTGAATTTTTAACTATATCTGGCGATAAAAAGCCTTGAAAACGCATATTTAAAATCTCGGCTTCAAGTAGTGGATTATCCTTATTGCAAATCTTATGTGAGTGGTTTGCAATTTGTACAATAATATTACTTACGATATCATTTGTGAGGATTTTTCCTGTATAGATAAGCCCTTTTGAAAATGTATCTACCCATACTTTGGAATCATCATTAACCATAATTTCACAGACATCGTCATCTATCAAATAAGGCTTTATATCTTGAAAAAGGAAAGCTAATCTTTCAGTAAATCTAGTATTATCTTTCATTAGCTAGCCTCTAATTCATCATAAATAGCAGCAAACTCATCAAGTTCTTGTTGATATCTAGCTATTTTTTCTTGAATTTCATCTATAGATAAAGTGCAATTATCTAAATAAAAATTGAGTTCTTCAATATTTGCAATTCCTAAATTATGTAGATATGAAAGCATTTTCATATCTACTTCAGAAGGAGATTTTCTTTTGATAAGTTTTCTTTGAATAATTGTTTTTTTAGATTTTGTTGTAGGTTTTGGTTCATTTGTTGAAGTTTCAGTGGATGTTTGTTCAGTTACTACATTTACTTGGTTAGTTTTATTATCTTCAGCTTTTGAATTTATTTCTTTAGTTTCACTTCCTTCATCAGATTTTACATGTTCTATCTCTGTATTTTTAGTTTCATCATTATTGTTATTAACAGTTTCTGTATAGTTATCTTTAGCTTGATTAATGTCATCATCTTCAAAGGTATCTGTAAATGTAGCTTCATTTTCTGTTGTTTTAGTTGTATTTTGTTTAGTTATTAAATCACCCATTCCTGGTATTTGTTCATCAGTTTTAGTTTCTAACATATTCATATTATCCTCACTTTCATTTTGTATAGGTTCTAATTCTTCAATTTGTTGTATATCTTCTATAGCTGTTACAGGGACTTCTTCAGCTGAAGTAATAGATGTAGTAATAGATGTCTTGGTTTTAGGTTTTTGCAGTTCATTTATACTGTCTTTGACCACAAAATTGGGCTGTGATATTTTTTCTGGTTGCTGTTTTTTCTTAGCTAATAAGGTTTTTATTTTATTTTTGATTGTTAATATATACAAACTGATAACGCTTAATTTACTATTAATTTTTTTAGTATTCTTTTTTAGCGTTATGTTATTGCTTAATGAATTTAATTTTCCTTTTTCTACAGCTTTGGGTAATAACTTAGTATAACTATCCACGATAGTACAATAATCTGATTTTAAAAGTGGTGGGTACTTAGGATTAAGTACATTGTTATCTTCTTTTTGCCATATAGATACCCTATTTAAAAAGAAAGGGATTTTGTAATATAAAAGCTTTTTAGCCAAAATAGGGCGTTTACCATTGATAAAAACAATCTCTTGACTTTCAGGAAGATTTAATACTTCATCGACTGTCATTAAATCTCTAGCAGCAGATTGCCATGATTTGTTTTTCTTTAATAAATTATTGGTTTCAGATTTAGAGGTTACGGTTATAGTTTCTTTACCCAACATGTTTGATATTACTTTTGGTGTATTATCATCGTTGGGCGTGTAAAATACCCTTACGGCACAGTTCGAGATAATCGAGGTGTCTTTGCCATAGATGCTGTATAGCTGACTTAAATTCTGAATAATGATTAAAGAACGAAGTTGATAGCCTGCCATAGTAGCTATAGCCATTTCAAATTGGTCAATTTTACCTATTTGAGGGAACTCATCTAATAATAGTAGGCATTTATGCTTTTTTCGTTCAGTTAAATTTTTCATATTGCGTCGTAAAAAGAAATCTAGCATCAAGCGAAATATTGGTTGTAAAATTGCTCTATCTGCTGATGAAGCTACAAGATACAGTGATACAGCTTTTTCATAGTTCATTACATCATCAAGTTTAAAATCACTTACAGCCGTATTTTTAGAAATTACAGGGTCTTGATAAAGCTGAAATCCTGTAGCTGCTGTAGATAATACAGAAGACTGTTCTTCTTCGGCTCGAGATGCCATTTTATAAGCTCCAGAGGCAACTCTTGGGTGAGTTAATAAAAAACAATAAGGTTTCATTTCAAAATCTAGATTTTGATAATCATCTTTAAAATATGCTTTAATTTCACTAAAATTTAAGAACTTGCTGTAATCGTTATAATATGAGTTTTTATCTAAATCATCTTCTGAAATATTTAAAATATCAGAGCGTATTTTTCTGAGTTTTAGACTATCAGTTTCTTCAGTTTCTAAAAAACTATCATTAAAAGCATTGATTTCTACATAATCTCCATAAATTTTTTGAAAGATATTATCATCTGAAAATGCTTCTTCTGGTGTGATATGCTGATAATACATCATTTCAGTTATAGCCTCATCGAAAGACCGTGATGATGAAGAAATAAATCTAGTTACATCTCCCATATTAGGTACAGGTTTATGTTCTTTATCATGGACATATAATAAGTGCATAATAACAGCTTCAATTAATGCTGATGCTGTGAGTACCCAGTGCTTGCTTTTAGGGTCATTTGCCATTTTTCCTGTAGGGTCTGCTATCATATTGGCTATGGTCATAACATCAGCGTATTCCCTATCTGTTCTATACTGGACTTCAGCAATAGGATTCCAACGAGCAGTTATTCCCTTTGTATCTAAAGGATTAAAATTTAGTACTTTTTGCTTTAAACCTTTGCGTCTAAAGCTAGCTGTGTAATCCCAGTTTTCACCATCTTTGATATCTAGAACAAAAACGGATTCTTTCCATGTTAATAGTGTAGGAATAATAACGCCTACACCTTTTCCTGTACGAGTAGGGGCAACAAGAAGTGTATGAGATTTTTCATTGATGTCATATTGCAGCAGATATGTTTGTTTATAGATTAAGTTTTTTGTATAAGTAAAAGGATTAATTCCTAAAATTACACCTTCTTTAGCTTTGAAATGGGCTTTTTTTATATCTCTTTTACCTCCCCAAGTGGCTGAGCCATGAGAGGTATTTGGAGATTTTCGCCTTATGATAAATAGTGATATACTCATACCTAGTAATATACAAATATAGATGCTGTTTTCAGCGTTATGAATAATTGTAGGAATTATATCTGAAGCGTGTATATACCAGATAATAAACATCCATGGTTTATATAAAACAATATTATTTGTAATTTGAAACCCTTGTCCTAAAGCACTATCATATTCGCAGTGATAAGCTACTTGTTGAGTAGCTACAAATATTCCTATAAAGGTAAATAAAACGGTTATTGATAGAAAGGTTATAAATCTATTAATTGGATTTTGCATAACAAACCTCCATTAAAAAACCAGATTAGTAATTGTCATGATATTAATTGATGTTCCTGGATTAACAGTTATTTCTGGCTCGATATTCATTTGCTTTTCAAATAGCTTAGATGCTGTATTTATAAGACTTGTAGCTGCTCCTTGAGCTGCTAAATCGCCACTATTTCTCCAGCCATATTCACTGTAATTATTACCAGTAGCTATATTTCCTAAAGCACCAATAGCACTAGCTAATATACCAGCTCCTATTTGTTTTCCCGTGTGATTATTGACATCTCCTTTTATACCTGCATAACCTTGAGCATCTACTGATTTAAACATATTTTCAACATTATAGGTATCTCCATTAGGAAAAATAAGTGTATTCCAAGATATATCTACTCTTGATTGTCCTTGCTTAATGGCACTTTCATATTGACCTATAATTTTGCTACCAGCAGGAATTAATAAATTATTTCCATATAAAGAGTCATAGATATTATTATTAATTTGAGCCATTATTTGCCCACCGATTTGACTGTTAATGCCTGATAAAAGAGTAGCATTGATTAAGGTTCCTGCTAAAATAGTATTTTCGTTTATATTATTAACTTGAGGATAGGAAAATGTATTATTAGTAGGATTTTCAGTAGTTACTGTTTCACTTGTATTTTCATCTTGGTTATCTTGGTTAAATGACATAAATTTTATAGCTGCTGCAAATATATTTTTTTCATCTTGTTTTTGTTCATTATTTGTATTTGATGAATTTATAGAAGTAGTATTGGCTGTATTAGATGTTTGTTGCTTAGGTATATAACTAGGAGGCTGGCTTTGTAATATTGGTACAGGTCTTGAATAGTGAACTTCATTATTATTTTCTGGATAATAATTAGTATTATTACTTGAATTAGTTGCTGGTCTTTTTTGTACATATTGAGCTTGATTTTGATTATTAATATTTTTAGATTGTTGCTCATGTTTGGCTAGAGAATCATAATTATCTGGAATTGTATCTACGCTACCTGTTTTGGCTACATTATAATCATTTTGAGTATCTGCAACTTCAACCTTGGGTTTATTTTCTTTTTTCTCATCGGAAGAATCATCTGAACTAAAAATAAATACGGTTACAGCTACAGTCATAAAGAATAAAAATAATCCTATAACTACTTTTTTATTAACAGTTGATGTTTGTGTAGTGGTTTGTAGATTATCTATGTCTTCTTCATCTTTTTTCAGTGCTTCACCTAAGGTTTCAGCAGGCTGATTATCTTTTATATTGTTTGTTAAATAAGTTGTGTCTTTATGACGAACCTTGTCTAATATATTCATATCAATCTTTCCTTGTAATAGTTACTTCTTCATCAGCTGATTTTAAAATGGCTTCATCAAATATCGTTTCTACAATAAAAGTATTATTAGAAGTTTTATAGTTGGCTAAGATTAATTTTTTATCTTTGTCTTTAATAAATAAAACAGGTAATGTATCTAATTCTTTAAATTTAATATATGTTTTTCGTTTATCATTAAATACAACTGTTGGCATAAAATCTATATTTTTATTGCCTTTAATTTTGTAATTAAAACTTATATTTTCTGGCTTAATATTATCTTTTTCAATATAGGCATTATCCATAGATTGTTTTATTTGTTTTTGAATGTCATCTTCATTTCCATAACTCCAGCTAACCATAGGGTTAAACCAATCGCCAGAATTTAATAGTATTTGATAAATATGACCTGTATCCGTATTTACAATTACATTTGTAGATATATTATTAGCTATAGGTTTCACATACAAATGAGATGTGTTTTCTACTGTAGCGTGGTCTATTAACCATTGAGCAGTATCTCCACCACCCACATAAGTTATTTTTTCATTATCTTTAAATTTAATATCTGTTAGATAGCCTATTTTGCAGTAAATCTTATATACTTGTTCTGGTCCATAAGAAAATACCATACGAGCATAGCCCTGAGCATTTTTACCATCTTGAATATAGTTATTAGCTCTTGAAGAATTAGGTGGCAAAATTACATAATCTTTAGTAGTTTGTTTTGGTGCATCATAAGTTAATTTTGGTAATTCATTTACTTTATTTTCTGGAGGATTTTGCTTAAGGTCATTTAAATATTCTTTTACGGATTGCTTTTCTTTAGTGATATTATCTAGTTTTGTTTGTAAATCAGTTATTTTAGCGTCTTTATCTTTGGTGGCAAGGTCTACTTCAACTTCTAATTTAGTTTCTAAATCACTTATTTTTTCATAAAGCTTGGCTACAGCTTGTTCTACATCATAGTTTTTATTATCTTTGTGTTCATTAAGCTTTGTTATATCTTGTTTTATTTCATTTACTGTGGTGTTTTCATTTGCGTTTGCTATTTGATAACTATTTATCATTAATACCGCTAAAATTGCAGCTATTTTTCCATTCATAATTATCTCTCCTATTTTTTATTTTTATCTTGTTTTACAGCCTCTTTATCCCATGAAAAATCTGTTATATATATACCGAGTGGATTTTTTAATGCCATTTCTTCATTCTCTGGTGGTTTTATAGCAATGGTAAATACTCCAGACATTTCTACAGTTTCTTTATTTCCTGTATCTAAACTATATCTTGTTTCTATCCAGCGTACTTGATAGGAATTATTGCTCTCTGTAAGTGGCAAGATAACATTTATTTCTACTTGCACTGTCTTATGACCTAAAGCTTTAGCGATATCTTCAGATTGTAGATAATGATTTAATTTTCCCATAGCATCTCTACTTAAAAAGGCATAAGATGAGTTAATATTCCTTTTATATAGCACAGGGTCTAAAGGTATTTCTCGCATTTTTTTGATAAAATCTGTTATAAAATATTTTTTAGCTACCTCTTGTGGTTCATATTTTTGTTCTTGTAGATAGCCTGCATTTCTAACTATTCCCGTTTGTGTATCTACTTCTACAATATATGGCTTTATTTCAGATTTTGTAGCAAAATAAATTAAGGAAATTGTCATTATAACTATGACAAAAGCTAAAATTGCGACTAATCGTAAAAGGTTAAATCTATCATTGGTTAACTTAGATAATTCAACATCATAATCATCTTTTGCCCTGTCAGAGGGATTTATGGGGTTTGTGTTATTAATGTATGGTGCTGGTTTTAAAAAGTCTTTAATACTCATTTCATTCTCCTAAATTTATAAAAATATATTTATGGTAATCTATTTTGTTTTTAGTACAATAATTAATAATAGCATTTAATAACTTTATGCCACCTTTATTTTTAGTATCATAAATTACAGCGTGCAGATAACTATTAGATAAGGATAATTCTATTGCACATTTTGTTATATTGCCATTAAATTTATTGTTAATAATGTCTTTTATAAAATTGACTCGGTTAAATCCTAGCTGCATAAAAATCTCCTTGTTGTGTAAATTAAAATGAATGTGATATTAGCTAAAAATATTATGATAAAAAATTCACCTAAAGGTATAAAGCCAACTATCCCCATCATTGCCCAAATATCTCCATCTCCCATGCTGGTTATTATTTGCTTATTTGATTTAAAGCATCTTAAAACCTGAATAAATATTATCAAACATGTTAGAATACACAGTGGTAATGATAAAAAATCCATGCTATTTTGAAATGTTATTAAATAATTAGCAAATATATCATCAAAATCAAAGATTTTGTATATTACATAACCTAAAAATATTATTGGTAAATACGAAAGTCCTTTATCTAGGCGATTATCCTCATTAACAAAAGTAATATTAATATTATTGCAATTTTTTAGTTTGATTGATGAAGCATAGATAAACACCAAAAATAATGTTCCAGATAATAAATTGTTTAGATAACATACAATATTAAAATTAGAGAATATAGCATATGTGGTACTTAACGTAAATAGACTGATACAATAATAGATACTAACTGTCTTTGTGCGAAAATCTTCAATGATTAAATATAAAATATTAATAGCAATAAGTATTTTCATTAATAACATTTCTTAGTCTTCCTTTGCTATATATTCACTTCGTTTACTACCTTCGCTTATATAATAAGAGTTAGATAACGGCTTTTTTATCTTTAGTTCATAGTAAATATAATAGCTGTCTTTTTTATATGGTTTATATTCAAAGTCATCTATATTTTCAATATGGTTTATATACCCTAAATCTATTAGTTCATCTAATTTTTCAGGATATGTTTTTTGCTTTTTATCTACAATATTATTTTCGTTATCCATATATACATCTTTTATCATTAAATGGTCTGTGCTATATCTTTCTAATGCTACATCTAAATTGTTCATTTGTTCTTTTTGTATATCAAACTTAGCCATAGCATAATTTGTAAAAGAAAATATCCCTACAAGACAAAGTATTAACATGATAGATGAATATAAAATCAACTCCCATTCTAAAAATGCTTTTTTGTTCATTTGAACGCCTCCTAAATCCCTGTTAAAACTATGGTATCATGGAAGTGAATTTTAAAAGTATCGACTTTTGAAAAAATGAAAAAATTTTTTTATCCTTATATATCAAGGGTTTGTGAGTTTAAAATGGTTTTGTGTTCGATGAAAATAGGCAAAAAAAGCTGAACTTTTTGTCAGTAACTAAAAAATGTGTTCGAATCGAACACATTTTTAAATAGTTATATTTGATTTTTAGAATGTACTTTTAACCAAATTGTGTTCGAATCGAACACAAAATAAATGTAATAAATGATAAAAATAATCCTGCGGATTAATTTTAAAACAATGATAAAATAATTTTTTGTCGCTTTTCTGCTCGCACTATAATGGCATTCATTCCAAAAAACAAGGGTAAAATGAATAGCTTCGCTACCCTTGCTTTTTTCCCTTCTGCCATTATCTAAAGACGTGCGAAAATCAACAAAAAACAGTCGCATGGGTAGAAAGGAAGATATACATGACTAAATTAAACAACAAAATAATTAATGAGATTAAAGCTTTAAGACTAAAAATGATGAATACAGCTAATTTATTAGCTACTTTTGAAAGTTATGGCTTTATTTTAAATGATATCGATATAGATAATTCTTTAGTAATATTTAGAAATAAATTTGACTATGAAATCACCTTAAAACTAAGATTAATAAGTAAAGATATATTCTATATTGAAAATATGAAAATACATTATAACAATTAATATTTATTAGTAATATGCTACAATTAAGATAAAACAAATGAAAGAGATGATATTATGATAGAAGACACAATATTGCGAAATCAAAGTTTAGATATAAAAATAAGTGATATAGCTTTTGAAATTACTCACAAGTTATTATTAGACCCAAAATATGAAAATCCACCAACATATTTAATTGAAGATACAGAAGACTATAATGCAGTGGGAAATATTGTATCTGAAGATAAATCAGAAACATTATTTCTTAGAAAAGAATTACAATCATTAACCCATGATAATTTTAGAGATGTATATGCTTTTTACACATATGGTAATTTAGTATCTATAATGAATGATTTAGTTTGGTATTTAGAAACAAAAATAGAAAAAAATAATATTATACTTGAACAGGAAGTTGCAACTAACATTGCATATAATATGTTAATGAATAACAAAAATAAAGAATATATTTCTGAAATGACAAGTATACCAGTATCTAAACTATATGAAATTGAAGAAAATATCGTTAAAAATAGACTAGAGAATATATTTAAAATCTATAGATATAATCAAGACATGGATATAAAAATACAAGAATTAGTTCACGAAGGTGTTTGTCGGATATTCTTTAGTAAAAAAATGGAAATGATATTTCAAAATATCCTATAAATTTATTAGATTGTTATGATATAGATGAAGTTGGAGATTTTATATTAAAAGAAAATAATACAATTTTGTATTTAGAAAAAATTTTTAAAACGTTAAAACATAGTGAAATAAATAAACTTTTTTATGATTATATATCATGTTTTACTGATGCTTTAGGCAGTTTGATTGACTATCTTGAAGAAAATATAAAAAATTTAAATATTGAATTTACTAAAAAAGTAGCTCGAAAAATTGCTATGAGAATGATGGCTAATGGTGATGATTGGCAATATATATCTGATGTAACTAATATTTCTATAAATGAACTAGAAGTTTATCAGTGGTTTATAGATAGATGGAATAAACAAGAAATAACATCTAAAAACTAAAATATTATTCACTTAGTAAAAAAACACTCCTTTATGTATAATAATACAAAAATAAAGGAGTGTTTTTTATGAAATGCAAAAATGTAACTTTTGGTAATTATATGTATAACTGGTATATGATATATAAATATCCTAAACATGAAATCACTACAAGAAATGTATGTTTGACCTACATTAATATTCATGTAAGACCTTCTAATATAGGCAGAAGATTTATTCAAAATCTTTCAACCAGAGATATACAAGAATTTTTATCTAATTTATTACAGTATGGAAATAAATCTATTTTATGTACGAAGAAAAAAGGTTTATCTAATTGGACTGTTAATAAAATACGTTCACTTATAATAGCCTGTTTAAATCAGGCTGTTAGGGAAAATATTGTAAAAGAAAATGTAGCCTCATATACAGAGAATATTAAGATTATTAATGTACCTAAAAATGTTTTTACTAAAGAACAACAAGTATTGTTTTTGAATAATTCTAAAAATTATAGATATCATCTGGCATATGAATTGTTATTTTTTACAGGAACTAGACGAAGTGAGATTTTAGGACTTAGTTGGGACAAAGTTAATTTTCATAATAATACTATATTTATAAGCCAAGTTTTAGTTGTCATCAATAATAAACCTAAGCTAAAAGCTATTCCTAAAAATAAATCTTCGATTAGAGTTATACCACTACCACAAGAATTAATGAATAAGTTATTAATACTAAAAAAAGAACAAGAAGAATATTTTTCTAAGCATAAATATACTAATATGTATAATCTTGTATTTTGTACTAAAAAAGGCGATGTTTACAATCCTAATAATCTCTTACAAAACATGAAAAAAAGATTGAAGCGTTTAGGGTTACCAAAGGACTTGCATATTCATAGTACAAGACATACTTTTGCTACAAATCTTATTCATAATAAAGTGGCTATCGTAGATATTCAAAAATTAGGTGGTTGGGCAAATCCAGATATATTATTAAATTTGTATGCCCATACTTTACAAGAAAGTCAAATAAAAGCGATAGATGAATTATATGCAAATTTCAAAAAATAAAACTCATTCGATTCAGACATAAATATAGGCGTATTTATTAATACGCCTATATTTGATTATGGATATGTTGTTATAGAATATTAATAATTTCTTTAGGAAATAATACTGATGGATTAGAAGTAGGAATGGTAGTAGCTTGGACGTTATCTGTTAATCCTTCAGATAACTATTTAGAGTGTAATGGTCAGGTTGTAGATGGTAGTAAATATCCTAAGCTCTATGCTTTAATGCACAATGTGCCAGATTATAGAGGTGTTTTTTTAAGAGGTCTAGGTGGTAATTCTACTTCTTTAGGAGAATTACAGGGTGATGCTATTCGTAATATAACTGGTAATTTTGTTGTTATTGGTGGTTCTATTGCATATGAAGGAGTTTTTTCACAAAATAGACATAGATATTCAGGAAGTGAATGGGGAAATTGGGGACCTACGCCATATTATTTAACATCATTTGATGCTTCTCGTGTTGTACCTACAGCTGAAGAAAACAGACCTATCAATAAAGCTGTTAGATATTTTATTAAAGCAAAGTAATTTCTTTAGGTAGCAGTTTTTCTGTGCCAATAGGCGGTATTATTGCTTATACAGGCTCTTTAAATGCTTTGCCATTAAACTACCATTTATGTGATGGAACAGATGGCACACCAGACTTAAGAGATCGTTTTATTGTTGGTGCAGGTAGCTCTTACAGTCTTAATACTATTGGTGGTACAAGTACAAATATACTTGCACTAAATCAATTACCTAATTTAACAGATTTTCTTAATAAAACTATTGCAGTTCAAGGTAATAATCAAGTAAATGGCTCGGAAAATTTAGTATCAAGTTTACCAGTAAGGTCATGGAGTTGGGAATATTTTATGAAAAATGAAGGTAATACTCACGGCTATTTTAGAAATGCTTTTGCTACTATACCAGGAACTAGTAACTCTTTTGGACAACCAATAGAAAATAAGCCACCATATATGGCTTTATATTGGGTTATGCGTATAAAATAAAAAGCAGTTCATTGAACTGCTTTTTTTACATTTTTTATTTACATGGTGTGAAATAAACTCCATTATTACCACCACTAAAGGTGATAACATCACCTTTAGATACAGGTATAATATTATAATTTTGTTCATCTCTATTATAAGCATAATCCCAATATAACCATGCTGTAGAAACTAAAATATTATTAATATATAATCGCATACCATAATTATATATTCCTCTGTAAATATTTATCCAACCATTATTAGGACATACAAAACCACTACTTATACGTTGAACTTTGGTGAAATTTGGTGTATTAAAATAGGATATCTTACTTCCTAAAGAAATTAATTACCAAAAGCACTCCAATATACAGGATTTAAACCATAGTGTTGGTCAACACCTCTATCTTCATATCTGATATAACTATTTGTAAGAAATATCATTAAGAAAATCTTTTGCTAGTTGTTCATCTTTTATTATAAGATTTAAACTTTTTAAATTATTAACTTGTTCCTCAATAGTTAATGCTGATTCATGTTTTTTCAAACTCATATAAATCTTCCTAAAAAATTAAATGACCCGACGTGGTCCGCATCATTGAGAGGCGTGTCGGGTTCTGTTACATATATTATACATACTTTACTATAAAAAATCAAGTCATTTAGCTTTGATAAAATAGCGTACCGCTTTATTAATCGGTCTGATTTCATTATCTGTAGGAAGTATTCTTGAAGAATCAAAACCTATCATCCAGTCAGTAGCTCTTCCTTGTGAACCTGTATCATTACCGGCGTTATAAAATATACCACTAAAAGGAACACTTGATTCTTCTACAGCTCCTGGTGTCTTTCCCCATATTTTTCTCATACTATCACCTTGAATTTCACCTAAAGCACTACTAGAATATACTGTTTCAGTGATACCGTTTATAGAACCATTAATTTGGCTATAAGATTGATTTCCTAAACCACGTAAAAATACTCCCCGATAATCCGGCGTATTGTGCATGAGTGCATAAAGTTTAGGATATTTGCTGCTATCTATACTTTGGCCATTACACTCAAGATAACTGTCAGATGGATCGGTTGCTAACATCCATGCTACAATCATACCTATTTCTAAGCTATCACCATTTCCTGAAGAAATTAATTACCAATAGCAAGCCAATAAGCACCTGTATATTCACAAGATATATCCATTCCTGTCTTTGTTAAATTATCAATACCTCCAGAGTTATAATCAAATCCAGAAGCAGCACTTTCAGTATCGCCGGTTCCCATAAAGGCTTTATTTGGAAATGTTATTGGAAAATCTACATGTTCCGTATGATGCCATCCTAAACTAGATTTTTTATAGCCCCACTGAAATATTAAGCCGTTAGGTAATTTCCAGTAGTAGCCCCGTTCATTGCTACCTAATTCACCTATATCACTTCCTGAAGAAGTTTTTATATATTAATAATCTTAATTACGATATAATATTTATAGGTGGTGATAATAATGTTAACCATTGAAAAAATAAAAGAAATAATCACTCCTATTTGTAAAAAATATGGCGTGAAACGAGCGTATCTTTTTGGTTCATATGCTCGTAATGAAGCTACAGAAAAAAGTGATGTGGATATACGTATTGAATCTGGAAAAATAAGAGGATTATTTCAATTAAGCGGATTCCGTCTTGACTTAGTTGAAGCATTAGGTACTGAAGTTGATTTATTAAGTGTTTTGCCTGATCCACAGTTTAAACGTTTCAGAGAAAATTTGAAAAGAGATGAAATTTTATTGTATGAAAGTTAATGATAGAGATGGACAAATATTACAACACATTGTAGTTTATTGCGATGAAGTTAATAATACAATTAAAAGATTTGGAAAAAGTAAGCGTTCTTTTGAAACAGATTATATATATCGTAATGCTGTTTCAATGCCTATTCTGCAAATTGGTGAATTGGCAAAACGGTTATCAGATGACTTTTTAAAAGAATCTACCGATATACCTTGGCGAGCAATAAAAGGTATGAGAAATATGTTCGCACATGAATATTGATAAAATATGGGAAACAGCTACTGAAGATATTCCAATATTAAACAAAAAATGTAAACAAATTTTAAAAGAAAATAAAATAGATATTCCCAAAATACCTGTTCGTAATGTAGGACGAAGTAGATAAAAAGAGCATGTTACTATGCTCTTTTTATTTTGCCTTCATAAAGTAGCGAACAGATTTGTTAACAGGTCTATTTTCTTCTGCCGCAGGAACAACACGACTGGCATCAAAATAAGTCATATAGTATGGCGTACCATTATTGCCCCACTCAGAACCACTTGCTCGCCATGTCTGATAAAAGGCACCAGATTGCGGTTGACCTAATCCATGGTCATTTCCATTGCCAGCAACCATAAAACTTCCTGTTATATTTCTGATAGCGTCATTTTGAAGTATTCCTAAATCAGAACTGTTACCACCTAATCCGCGAAGAAACACGCCACGATAATCCGGCACATTGTGCATTAGCTGATATAACTTAGGATATTTATTTTTATCAACTCCCTGCCCGTTACATTCTAAATAGTTGTCACTAGGATTAGAAGAGAGTGTCCATGCTACAACCATGCCTATTTCTAAACTATTACTTCCTAAAGAAATTAATATCCTATTGCTATCCAATAAAAACTGTCGTGTTGACCATAACCGTCAGATAAATGAGCAAAAAATCCATTTGCACTAAAACTACCTACATCTACCATAGAAGCTCCTTTACCTCCACCAGAAACTACTGGACTTACTGCTGTTGTAAATGGTATAGGATATCTTTGATATTCATAACATTTACCTCTACCCCATTGAATTAATAATCCATTAGGAAATTCACAATAATAACCATATTCATTATATTTAATTTCGTTTAATTTACTATTTCCTAAAGAAGATAGCGGGATTTCTGTACTATATCTTGGACCATTTTCATCATC
>OAWS01000283.1_pt1 | contig 44753 bp, 52 predicted proteins | sample 1517141 | NCBI WGS metagenome assembly OAWS01 (sample SAMEA2580173, study PRJEB22360) | human gut metagenome | biome: human gut; feature: human-associated habitat; material: faeces | place: Denmark | collected 2008/2010
AATTTTTATTCAGTTATCAAGGTACATTTAATGTATCTAAAAGATATTATACGAGATATTATACGAGGAGGTTTTTCTATGGAAAAAAGATGGTTATCCTTATATGTTGAAAACCGTGTGGGAGTGCTGGCGAGGATTGCGGGTCTGTTCTCAGGAAAATCCTACAATCTGCAGAGCCTCACGGTGGGAACGACAGAAGATGAGACGGTGTCCAGAATGACGATAAGCGTAGAAAGCGATGACGCCACCTTTGAGCAGATTAAAAAACAGCTGAACCGCAGCGTGGAAGTTATCAAAGTCATGGATTACACAAACATGTCTATCCGCATGAAAGAGATCATGTTTATCAAGGTGAAAGGCTGTACCCAGAAGGACAGAAATGAAGTGTTTCAGATGGCGCAGGTATTCAAATTTCGTGTGAAGGATATGGGGAAAGACAGTATTTTGATCGAATCTGTACGGACAGAAGCGAAGAACAACTCTATATTAAAAGTTTTTAAGAAAAGGTTTTCCAGTATTGAGGTGGTGCGGGGCGGAAGTGTCGCGATCGACTCCATCAGTATGCAGGACAGATAATTGAGTTTTTTATTACTATTTCCGTCACGCTTTGAAATGTGTTCCTACAATAGTGATAAAAAACTGCCTCTGGATGTTTCCTTCCGTTGGTGGGAAACTTCTTCGACAAATACTATATGTGATTTAAAGGCTCAGGAGCAAACAGGCTCCCGAGCCTTTTTCTGATGATTGTTTTGTGAAAAAACTGTGAACTTTTATTGGAGGAGTTGACATATTGAAAGATAATTGTTATATTACACATAGAACAAATAAACAACATATAACAGTGCGGGTATTCCCGTACAGGAGATAGAATAGGAGGAATGACTTATGTTGATGCCAAGTATTTTTGGAGAAAATGTTTTTGACGGATGGATGGACCGGGCGTTTAAAAATGCATTTCCTGCTGACCGTTTTGGCTTTGGAGATTTTGAACGCGGCATGAAGACAGATATCAAAGATACAGAAGACGGATATGAATTAAGTATGGAACTTCCTGGTTTCAGCAAGGAGGATATTTCCGCCCAGCTGAAAGACGGTTATCTGACCATCAGTGCGGCAAAGAACGAAGCAAAAGATGAGAAAGACAAAGAGGGCAACTATATCCGGAAAGAGCGTTACTCCGGACAGTGCAGCAGAAGCTTCTATGTCGGAAAAGAACTGAAACAGGAGGATATCAAGGCGAAGTTTGACAACGGCGAACTGGTGCTGAGATTTCCAAAGGCCGAGGAAAGAAAAGAAGTTCCGGCAGAGGAATACATTTCAATAGAGGGATAACGATAAAAGATTTGACCGGGGTGTTTAAAAGGTACCCCGGTCAAATCTTTTATTCCTCAGGCATTCGGGAATCATAACTTTTCCTGTGCCTGTCCTGAAAGGCAGCCGTGAAATTTTAAAAGAATTGAGGTATAAAGTAAATCTGCCCGAGTTTAAAGAACTTATCGCGGCAGACTTCTCTGATCTGGCTCAGGGCTGTATGATTTACAGTGAGTTTATTGAAAAAATGTTACAGACGGCAGAGGAACAGCTCGATTATCTCGGGATTGCCCTGTGCGGACCCAAAAAGATGGTGAATAAATTAACTGGTAGCCTGCCTCTTTTAAGATAAAAAATGAAGGAAAAAGAGACAGGCACAGATGCTTATGATAAGCCTTCATCATGAAGACAGTGTATATTGTTAATTTTATGACGATTTTATGTTGATTTTAAGGGATACAATGTCTAAAAATATATGAAATTTTTCTAAATAAAAAAACGAACATATGGATGTATTTAAAAAAGTACAATCTATACTGTATACAAAAGACTAAAACAAATGGCTTAAATACGCAGTTTTTAAGATGATATGAAGCCTGGATTAAAGCCTGAAAAAAATTAGTAATTGAAATGAAAAAGTGATTGTGATACTATTAACATATCGGCGGGAAAATGCCAAACACTATATAACACAGAATTATTATGGAGGAATTGATATGTCAAGAAAAGTAGTTATTGCAAGTGCTTGTCGAACAGCAGTAGGTAAGATGGGCGGAGCATTGAGCACAACTCCGGCTGCTGACTTAGGATCAATCGTTATCAAAGAAGCGCTGAACAGAGCGAATGTTAAGCCAGAGCAGGTAGATGAAGTATACATGGGATGTGTTATCCAGGCTGGTTTAGGACAGAATGTTGCTCGTCAGGCATCCATCAAGGCAGGTCTTCCGATCGAAGTTCCGGCAACAACGATCAACGTTGTGTGCGGTTCCGGACTGAAGGCGGTAAACATGGCTGCAGACATGATCAGAAGCGGTGACGCTGACGTTGTCGTAGCAGGCGGATGTGAGAACATGTCAATGGCTCCATATGTATTAGATCAGGCACGTTTCGGATACCGTATGAACAACGGCGTATTAAAAGATGCTATGGTTAATGATGCATTATGGTGTGCATTTAATGACTACCACATGGGTATGACAGCAGAGAACATCTGTGACCAGTGGGGACTTACCCGTGAAGAATTAGATGAGTTTGCAGCAGCGAGCCAGCAGAAGGCAGTTGCAGCTCAGGAAGCCGGAAAATTCGACGAAGAGATCGTACCGGTAGAAGTAAAAAAGAAAAAAGAAACCATTATCGTAAACAAAGATGAAGGTCCTCGTCCGGGAACAACAGCAGAAGGAATCTCAGGATTAAGACCAGCGTTCAAACAGGGCGGAATGGTGACAGCTGCTAACTCTTCAGGAATCAATGACGGTGCAGCAGCAGTTGTAGTTATGAGTGAAGAAAAAGCAAAAGAATTAGGCGTTACCCCGATGGCTACATGGGTTGCCGGAGCACTCGGCGGTGTAGATCCTAAGATCATGGGTATCGGACCAGTTGCTTCTACAAGAAAAGTTATGGAAAGAACAGGAATGAGCATTGATGACTTCGACCTGATCGAAGCAAATGAAGCATTTGCAGCTCAGTCTGTAGCAGTAGGAAAAGACTTAGGATTCGACTTAAGCAAATTAAATGTAAACGGCGGAGCGATTGCCATCGGACATCCGGTTGGAGCTTCAGGATGCCGTATCTTGGTTACTCTGCTTCATGCAATGAAAGACAGGGGAGCTAAGAAAGGTCTTGCAACACTTTGCATCGGCGGCGGTATGGGATGCTCTACCATCGTTGAAATGGACTAATTTAATTTGAAAGGAGATTGAATCCATGGAATTCATCACATATGAAACAGAAGGTTTTGTAGGTATCCTCACCATCAACCGTCCAAAAGCATTAAATGCATTAAACAGCCAGGTGCTCGGCGAGATTGAGGAAGCACTGGATGCTGTTGATCTGGAAAATACAAGAGCCTTGATCCTTACCGGAGCAGGAGATAAATCCTTTGTGGCCGGAGCTGACATCGCTGAGATGAGTACATTGACAAAAGCAGAAGGAGAAGCCTTCGGTAAGAAGGGAAATGACGTGTTCCGCAAGTTAGAGACATTCCCTATTCCGACCATCGCCGCAGTGAACGGATTTGCACTGGGAGGAGGATGTGAAATCTCCATGAGCTGTGATATCCGCCTTTGTGCTGAAAACGCAGTATTCGGCCAGCCGGAAGTAGGTCTTGGAATTACTCCTGGATTTGGAGGAACTCAGAGGCTTGCCCGTCTTGTAGGCGCTGGAAAAGCAAAAGAAATGATTTATACTGCTTTCAATATCAAAGCAGATGAGGCATACAGGATCGGACTTGTAAATGCTGTATATCCGCAGGCAGATCTCTTGGATGCAGCAAAGAAGATGGCTGCGAAGATCGCTAAGAATGCTCCTATTGCAGTCCGCGCTTCAAAGAAAGCCATCAATGAAGGACTGGATGTGGACATGGATCAGGCCATTGTCGTGGAAGAAAAAGCATTCGGAAGCTGCTTCGAGAGTGAAGACCAGAGAGCAGGCATGGAAGCATTCTTAAACAAGACGAAAGTCGACGGATTCAAAAATAAATAATCAGTGTCAGGCAACAATTAGAGTTTAAATACAGGAGGAATCATAATGAAAGTTGGAGTTATCGGTGCTGGAACAATGGGCAGCGGAATTGCTCAGGCATTTGCGCAGACAGAAGGCTATGAAGTTTACCTTTGCGATATCAATGAAGAATTCGCAGCAAACGGAAAAGCAAGAATCGCAAAAGGATTCGAAAAAAGAGTAGCAAAAGGTAAGATGGATCAGGAAAAAGCTGACGCCATTTTAGCTAAAATCACAACTGGTGTGAAAGACATCTGCACTGACTGTGACCTTGTTGTGGAAGCAGCGATTGAAAACATGGAGATCAAAAAGCAGACTTTCAAAGAATTACAGGATATCTGCAAACCGGAAGCAATCTTCGCTACCAATACATCTTCCCTTTCTATTACTGAAATCGGAGCAGGACTTGACCGTCCGATGATCGGTATGCATTTCTTCAATCCGGCTCCGGTTATGAAGCTTGTTGAAGTTATCGCAGGAATCAATACTCCTCAGGAAACGGTTGACAGAATTATCGAGATCTCTAAAGATATTGGAAAGACACCGGTTCAGGTAGAAGAAGCAGCTGGATTTGTTGTTAACAGAATCCTCATCCCTATGATCAACGAAGCAATCGGAATCTATGCAGACGGAGTAGCATCTGTAGAAGGTATTGATACAGCCATGAAATTAGGAGCTAACCACCCGATGGGACCGTTAGCATTGGGTGACCTGATCGGATTAGACGTTTGCCTTGCTATCATGGAAGTGCTTTACAATGAGTTTGGAGATACCAAGTATCGTCCGCATCCATTGCTGAGAAAGATGGTACGCGGCGGTATGTTAGGCCAGAAGACCGGCAAAGGATTCTACGATTATAGTAAATAATTAAATGGAGGAATAAGAAATGGATTTCGCATTAAGTAAGAAACACGAAATGGCAAGAACTCTGTTCAAAGAGTTCGCCGAAAATGAAGTAAAGCCTCTTGCACAGGACGTGGATGAAACAGAACAGTTCCCAAAAGAAACTGTTCAGAAGATGGCTGAGAATGGTTTTCTTGGTATCCCGATTCCGAAAGAGTACGGCGGACAGGGCTGTGATCCTCTGACATACGTTATGTGTGTAGAAGAATTATCAAAAGTCTGCGGTACCACAGGCGTTATCGTATCTGCACATACATCTCTGTGCTGTGATCCAATCCAGACTTACGGTACAGAAGAACAGAAGAAAAAATACCTTCCTGATCTTGCATCCGGTAAGAAATTAGGTGCATTCGGCCTGACTGAACCGGGAGCTGGTACCGACGCTCAGGGACAGCAGACTAAGGCTGTCTTAGACGGTAACGAGTGGGTATTAAACGGTTCTAAATGCTTCATCACAAATGGTAAAGAAGCAGACGTTTACATCGTGATCGCTGTTACAGGAATCATTGAAAAACGCGGAAGAAAATTAAAAGAGATCTCTGCATTCATCGTAGATAAGGGAACTCCAGGATTCTCCTTTGGAACAAAGGAAAAGAAAATGGGTATCCGCGGATCTTCCACTTATGAACTGATCTTCGAAGACTGCCGCATTCCAAAAGAAAACTTATTAGGAAAACAGGGCAAAGGATTCGGAATCGCAATGCATACTCTTGACGGCGGACGTATCGGTATCGCTTCCCAGGCTCTTGGACTGGCAGAAGGTGCATTAGAAGCAACCATCGAATATGTAAAAGAAAGAAAACAGTTCGGACGTACGATCGGACAGTTCCAGAACACACAGTTCCAGTTAGCTGATATGGCGACTAAGGTGGAAGCTGCAAAACTGTTAGTTTATAAAGCGGCAATGGCAAAAGCTACACAGAAAGTATATAGTGTGGAAGCAGCTATGGCGAAGTTATATGCAGCAGAAGTGGCAATGGAAGTGACAACAAAGGCTGTTCAGTTACACGGTGGTTACGGATATATCAGAGAATACGATGTAGAACGTATGATGCGCGATGCTAAGATCACAGAGATCTACGAAGGAACATCTGAAGTTCAGCGTATGGTCATTTCTGGAAATCTGTTAAAATAAGGGAGGTACTTTACTGTGAAAATCGTTGTATGTGTAAAACAGGTACCAGATACTAAGGGCGGAGTTAAATTTAACCCGGATGGTACTTTGGATAGAGGTGCAATGCTGACCATCATGAATCCAGATGATAAAGCTGGATTGGAAGCGGCATTAAAATTAAAAGATGAATATGATGCAGAAGTTACTGTTCTTACGATGGGACTTCCGAAAGCAGATGAAGTTTTACGTGAGGCTATGGCTATGGGAGCAGACAAGGGAGTCCTTGTCACAGACAGAGTTCTCGGAGGAGCAGATACATGGGCTACCTCTACAACGCTTGCAGGTGCGATCAGAAATCTTGACTACGACCTGATCATCACAGGACGTCAGGCAATCGATGGAGATACCGCACAGGTAGGTCCTCAGATTTCAGAACATCTGGATATTCCAGTTATTTCTTACGCTCAGGATATCAAAATCGACGGAGACAATGTTGTTGTTGAACGTCAGTATGAAGACAGATATCATGTTGTAAAGGCAAAAATGCCTTGCCTGATCACAGCACTTTCTGAATTAAACGAGCCGCGTTACATGACACCGGGCGGAATCTTTGATGCATACGATGCAGAAGTGACTGTTTGGGGAAGAAAAGACTTAAAAGATGTCGATGATGCAAACATCGGACTTGCCGGATCACCTACAAAGATTGCGAAAGCATCTGATAAGGTTCGTAAAGGTGCAGGGGAAAAGGTAACCCTTGATCCGGAAGAATCCGTAGCATATATCATGGACAAATTGAAAGAAAAACATGTAATCTAATTTAAAAAGGAAAAGTGGTGAATAAAATGGGTTTAGAAGAATATAAAGGAGTTTATGTCTTTGCACAGCAGGTGGACAATGAATTAAGCGGCATCGCTTTTGAATTACTTGGAAAAGCCAAAGACCTTGCAAAAGATTTAGATACAGATGTTACAGCTGTTTTAATTGGATCTGAAGTGAAAGACCTTGCAGATGAACTTGCAGCTTACGGTGCGGACAAGGTGATCGTAGTTGATGATCCTGAACTGAAAGAATACAGAACAGAGCCTTATACACATGCACTTGCATCTGTGATCAATGAATACAAACCAGAAATCATGTTAGTTGGTGCGACAGCAATCGGTAGAGACTTAGGACCTCGTGTGTCTGCGAGAGTTGCAACTGGTCTTACTGCTGACTGTACAGTCCTTGAAATCGGTGATTTCCCATTAGTAGCAATTCCGGGAAAAGAGCAGAAACATAACCAGTTACTGATGACACGTCCTGCGTTCGGCGGAAATACGATCGCTACCATTGCATGCCCGGATAACCGTCCTCAGATGGCTACAGTACGTCCTGGTGTTATGCAGGCGATTGACAAGATCGAAGGAGCAAAAGCGGAAGTGATTGAATTCAATCCTGGATTTACTCCGGACAATAAATATGTTGAGATCATGGAAGTTGTAAAATCTGTGACTGACGTTGTGGATATCATGGATGCAAACATCCTTGTATCCGGCGGACGTGGAGTCGGAAGCCCTGAAAACTTCAAGATCTTAGAAGATTTAGCAGAAGTTTTAGGTGGAGAAGTGAGCTGTTCCCGTGCGGTAGTAGACGCAGGATGGAAGCCTAGAGATATCCAGGTTGGACAGACTGGTAAGACTGTACGCCCAAATGTATACTTTGCAATTGGTATCTCAGGAGCAATCCAGCACGTGGCAGGTATGGAAGAGGCTGACATTATCGTTGCAATCAACAAAGATGACACAGCACCGATTTTCGATGTAGCAGACTATGGAATCGTTGGAGATTTAAATAAGATCGTTCCAATGCTGACAGAACAGTTAAAGACTGTAGTAAAATAATTATAAACATCAATAAAACTTATAAAAGAGGTTCTGCATCCGTGCAGGACCTCTTTTGCTACGGAAAGTTGCATAAAATACTCAGATGTAAACTATAGTTGCTTGCTGGAAAAAACTTTGATTGCTATACTTTCACCATCAAAACAGAGGAGGAACATAAAATGTTTTCTGCAAAATTAAAAGACCTGCGCAAGCAGGCAAAAATGTCTCAGGAGAAGATGGCTGAAAAGTGACTATATTTATGACAGCCGGTTGCCGCATGAGAGAAGCTCATGTGTAAGAAATAAGCAGGTTGCTTTTTTCGTACCAGAGATCAAGATGGTCACTGGCTTGTGTCTGTGAAATGAGGAGGCACATGATCATGAAGAAAGCAATCAAAAAAGTTCTGGTAAGTGCATTGGCAGTTTTGCTTGTTATCGGGTTCACAGCTCCGGCAGCAGAACCTGTGGCAGCAGCCAGCAATAAAGTAACGGTCAAAACAAGTACATCCAAGAAAGTTAAAACAAAGATATATAAATTAAAGAAAATAGTAAAACGTAAAAAGGTCACAACAAAAAAAGCAAAGAAAAAAACTGTCAAAACAACAACAATCATTAAAAAGGTTATCAAAACAACAAATTTTGCGCAGGCAGGAAATGCAAATATCAGTCAGTTAAAGGGCATCGTCGATGACAAAGTAATCAGCGAATTCAACAGAGTGGGTATGACCATCCAGACGAATCCGAATTCTTCTTTGCTGAAAGGGGCAGACGGCAGAAAAGAACAATTTTGCCGGCGACAACCGTGCATATGCAGTATCAAACAACAAAGAGTTTTTTACAGAGGTATTTAAAGAGTATTCTATGAACAGAGCTTCTTTAAAGAGCCACTGCCCGAGAGCTTATGAATATGTCAAAAATGTTCTTGCAGAAATGTAAGGTGAAGGGGTTATGGAGATCCGTCCGGAGTTGTCCGGACGGATTTTTTCTAGTATAATAGTTAAAGAAAATTTATTAGAAAGTAGGATAAACATGCAGATACAGAGAGACGATATTATCATCAGAAAAGGAATTATCCATATACTGGACAGCCATAACGGATACCTTGGCCTGTCCAATGACCTGCTGGATATGGGTCCGGACTTGATGGAGTTTATCAGAGGACACATTTTTAAAATACTGGAAAGCGATGACACAAAAAAATGCCAGTTTGACGGAAGTCTTTCACCGGTTTTAAGCCTTTTGGAATCGATGGATGAAAAGGAGGACGAAAGCTTTGTGGAAGCCAGCCGTGTACTGTCGGAAAGTCTTTTTGATATTATGTGCGACAGTGTGACGATTCCGGCGGCAGACCTGATCGTGGTCAGTTTCCAGCTTTACAGCGTCGTACATCTGGCGCTTCTGAAAATGAATTATAAGGAGACTTACATACATAAAGAGGAAGAAAACGAAGTCAACGACATTGTAAAGCAGCGGGTGATGCCTATGGACGGGGCAAAGCTTACAGAGGCCGTGATCGTGGATCTTCTGGAGTATAAGGTCCAGCTGGTGGAAAAGAAGTTTGAGATGCTGACAGGCGACAAGATAAACTATATTTCGGAGCGCTTTCTTCAGTGCCATGCGGACATGGCTCCCAAAAAGAAGTTCCAGATCTTAAACAAGGTGATCACAGACATCAATAACCGGTACGAGAATGAACCTCTTAGAAACCGACTGGATGCCAGGAGTAAGTTGAGAGAAGAATTCGCGGAAAAAAATGAGTTTCGGGTCAACGAGATCGGCGACAGGATCTTTGGAGACAGCACGGAGAAGAAACAGGAGTTTGATGACCGCATCGAGAGATATGACCTGCAGTATGATACCTTTACGGTGGCCAAAGAAAATACCGTGAAGAAGCTGGAATATCAGATTCTTGAGACCGACGCAGGGATCGAGATTAAGATCCCCATGGAAGAATATATCACAAAAGACAATGTGGAGATCCTGGAAGAACAGGGAGGAGGAAGCACAATCATCATTAAGAACATAGAACAGGTGAAGATAAAATAGTCCGCGATTTCTTGACAGACAGAAGAGAAAGGAATATAATAAGCAAAATTCATTATTTGAACGCTCTAGGCCGGAGGATGTCCGGTTTAGAGCTTTTCTTACATCATCGCGGAAAGAAGAGGTACAAAAGTATGACACAGTTTTCAGAGAGAATCTTAAACACGCCCGCATCCTTTATCAGGGAAATTTTAAAAGTGATCCAGCAGGATGACATCATCTCCTTTGCAGGAGGACTGCCTAATCCGGTTTCCTTTCCAAAGGAAGATCTTAAACAGTCTATGGAAAGGGTCATTGACCAATATGGTGATGAGGTCTTCCAGTACTCCAGTACGGAAGGCTACCGGCCGCTCAGGGAATGGGTGGCAAAGAGATACCGGGACGAATACGGGATGGATGTACAGGCGGTCGATGTATTGATCACGACAGGGTCGCAGCAGGCTTTGGATCTGATGGGAAAGGTACTGATCAATCCCGGTGACGCGCTGGCGATCGAAGAACCCGGCTATTTGGGAGCTATTCAGGCATTTACCGTATTTGAGCCGGATTTCTGCCCGGTGCCTCTTTTGGATGATGGGATGGATCTGGACAGGCTGGAGCAGATCCTGGAGGAGAGGAATGTAAAACTTTTGTATACGGTTCCAAACTTTCAAAACCCAACCGGACTTACATATTCTGTGGAGAAAAGAAATGCACTGTGCAGTCTTTTAAACCGCTATTCTGCCTATTTGATCGAGGATGATCCGTACGGACAGCTGAAGTTTGAGGGAGAGGCGCTTCCTTATATCGGATCGTTCGGCCTGAAAAAGAGTGTGCTCTTCGGGACGATTTCAAAGATCATCACACCGGGAATGAGACTTGGATGGATCTGCACGAAAGACAAAGAACTGATGCAGCATCTCGTGACCGCAAAGCAGGCGGCCGATCTGCACAGCAATATATTTGCCCAGTATGCAGTGTATGATTATCTCATGAACCATGAATTAAACGAACACATCGGCAAAATCAAAGCCCTCTATAAAGAGCAGAGCGATGTCATGCTCCAGGCAATGAAGGATTTCTTTCCGGACACTGTCACTTATACCATGCCGAAAGGAGGCATGTTTGTATGGGGATCTCTTCCGGAAGGCGAGTCATCCCTCGAATTATTTGATCGTGCGATGAAAGAAAAGGTCGCTTTCGTACCGGGCAATCCGTTTTATGTGAACGATGAGAAGCCGGTGCCCACATTCCGCCTGAATTATACGAATTCCGAGCCGGAAGTGATCCGGGAGGGAATCCGGCGGCTCGGCAGGCTGATGGAGAGTTATTAATCTGACTCGAACTTGATTTCATAGTGGATCACCAGAGTCAGAAAAGATCTCAAAAGGATGACGGCTCCCAGCATATAAAGTTCGTTCATGTTTTTGGTGATGACGGTCCTGAGTATTTCGCCTCCCAGTTTGAACTCCAGGGCAAAAGCCAGCATTTTGGCCAATTCCAGTTTGATCTCCCTTCCCTCCGTGGTAAATCCTGCCCGGAGATATTGGAGAAAAGCCTTGATACAGCCAAAGACGATGACAAAGATCCCGAAAAGTTCCAAGAGGTGGATGCAGAGCATCACGGTTTCCGTTAAAAGATGATCAGGCATATTGCTGTACGCTTTCTATGTTTTTGTAAAATAGCTTCATTTTATAGTCTGCATGTTTGTAAGATTTCATTCAAATATGGTATAATAAAACTACTATAACAAAAAGGCAGGAAATAAAAATGAATCAAGCAAAAAACGGCAGTGCAGCTGTATTGCTATATAATTTAGACAGCTCTGAGCGGGCAAGAAAGATAAAGTTTATCCTGATCCGCATGGGTGTACGGATAAAAAATATAAAAAAAGAAGATTATCTGAAACCAATCGGGGCACTGGCAGGAGTTCCCGGCATTGAACCAGGAGACAGCTGCTATGACGGCCCCGGATTCACAGAAGAGATGCTTGTCATGAAAGGCTTCTCCGGCCGTCAGATTGATGAGATGATTTTGAGTTTCCGAAAAGAGAAGCTTAAAAAGATAAATTTAAAGGCCGTTCTGACGGATACAAACCAGACTTGGGACTCTATGACTCTATATGAGAATCTCAGGGAAGAACATGAACAGATGTCCGGGCAGTGATCGAATCTGGGGAGTTATGCAATGAAAATCAGGGATTATTATAGGGATCTTGGGAAATCGACAGCGATTTTATCGGTTAAGCAGGGGCTTAATTCTGGGTTCCTTTGTACTTTTATTTAAGAGTTTTCCATATCCGCCTTATCAGGAATTTATAACCGCTTTCCTGGGAGGGCGGATTTTGAATATTTTAGATGCTACGGCCATGTGCATCACGATGCTATCCTGTGCGCTGTTCCGGCTGAGTGTCAGGGCGGCAAAGAAGTTTGAAGCGATGCATACGGCGGGAGCAGAGTATTTGTTCAACTTATCCATACTGAATCTGCTGTCGATCGTCATGATTACTCATTTGTTCGCAGGAGCCGGCGTACTGCTGAGAGAGAGGATTACGGCAGGCCGGTCCCGCCGGAGGAATTCATTAAGATTTATCTTTAACAGACCGAAAAGGAGTGAGTGATGTGCAGCAGATGATTACGGTCCTGGACTTTGACGATTTATACGATAAGGAAGAGTTTTATAAATCAGCCCCTTATCAGCGGATCGGCCTGACAGAAGTTCAGGGGACCAACGGATACTGTGAGGATACTGCGGCGGAGACGATCAGAGAAAGGATCAGGGCAGGAAAGCCCTCTCATATTTATTTTCTAGGTTCCGGAAATTACCATTATGTCTCCTTTCTTCTGCAAAAAGAGATGTGCAGGGATTTTACGCTGGTGCTGTTTGACTACCACACTGATCTTCAGAAGCCGCTGTTTCCTGAACTTTTATCCTGCGGATGCTGGGTGCGGAGGGCCATGGACGAGATTGAACATCTAAAAAAAGTGATTCTGATCGGTACTTCGGCCGCATATCTGCGGGAGGTGGAGCCGAGATACAGAAACCACATGGCGGCAGTGCCGGAGGAAGAAGCTATATCCCCGGATTTTGACTGGAAGACATGGCTTCAAAGAGAGATCCTGACGGATGTCTATCTGTCTTTGGACAAGGATGTGCTGAGCCAGAGCGAGATGTCCACAAACTGGGACCAGGGCAGCATGACCGTCGGGCAGGTCTGCAGGATATGTACAATGATATCACAGGAAAGAAAAATCTTAGGGGCCGATATCTGCGGTGAATATCAGGGCGGCCTGCTGTCCGACGGAAGAGAGATCATGCAAAGTGACCGTGTCAACAAAGAAGTTTTGGAATGTTTGGACGGGCTGTTGCCCCTTTCCGATGATCCGCAGACGTAAAGAATCATTATTTACACAGAAAAGGGGATAGGTGCAATGAAGAAAAGGAAGATGACAAGGTGCTGTGTTCATCTGTACATTGGCACTGAGCGGGTGCAGCGGCAAAAATACGCTCTTGAATGAAGAAACAGATTCTGAGGATGTTACTATTATTTATTACGTTTTTCCGGAACAAATATGAGCCTGAAAATGTCAAAGTAATCGAGGAGATCATATGAGAGCCTGAAAGGGGCAGAATACTTTGAAGCCCTGGAAAAGCGGATGGAAACAGGGAAGGGTGCTGATGTTTTCATGGTCAATCACGATATCCTTCTGAAACTGAAGGCGAAAGAACAGGTGGCAGATCTGTCGGGCCTTCATACGATTCCGGACTATACAGATCAAATGCTGACTAAGATGAAAGATAAGGGAAAGATGTATTGGGTTCCGACTACGGTATTTGCGTTGGGATCCTACTGCAATGAGGATTTGCTGAAAAAACATAAGCAAAAGAATCTGATTCATCCGGACGATTAAGACAGTCTTGTGAAGAGTATTCAAGCTGCAGACACAGACGGCCGGAAATGCAAAGCGGGCGGGCATGGACCGGCATTTTGCGAAACCAATCGATGTGAAAGCATTTGAACAGATGCTGTATGAATACCTTCTGGGAAATCCTTAGGTTGTAACTCTATTCTTTTTTGCATATACATAGTGCAGAAAAGAATAGGGGATGAAGCGGATGAACAATACAAAAAGGAGTTTTTGGCTGCTTTGCACGGTGTTTTTCCTGGGACTTTTGGTCACAGCCGAGAGTTTGACTGTGGAAAGGATTCTAAGGCGGAACGAAGCCATCGAAGAAGAAAAGGTATATCAGGAATACCGAAGTACCGGATGTAAAAGCGGAAGACCGGATCCGCTGATACAAGAGGAGATCAAGGGACCTCCGGTGCCGGATGAATATATACCGTTTGTAAACTATTCGGATTCTTGGAATGAGGCGAGGAATTTTGGCGGAGACAGGCATCACGAGGGCACGGATATTATGTCCGATACGGTATCGAAGAAGAGAGGTGAAATACCTGTGCTCAGTATGTCTGACGGAGTCGTAGAGCAGATCGGATGGCTGAAACTGGGAGGCTACCGTGTCGGCATCCGTTCTCCGAAAGGTATTTATTTTTATTATGCACACCTTTACAGTTATGCTCCCGGAATCAAACAGGGAACAAAGATTCATGCGGGAGATATGATCGGGTATATGGGGGATTCAGGATATGGGAAGGAAGAGGGAACAGTGGGGAAGTTCCCGGTGCATCTGCACCTCGGCATATATCGGAAGGATGCAGGGCATGGAGAATACAGTGTAAATCCATATCGCTTTTTGAGGCAGGTATTATGAGTGGGAAGAGTAAAATGATCATTTTCTTTCAAGAGAAGTCATGGTAAGATAAGGATATGTATAAGGGGACAAAAAATGAGGGGATCATGTGGGTACATTCAAGAAAGGTAAGCCATCTCACCACATTAAAAAATAATATTTTTCAGGGGTGTCTTCTGATTACGTCAGGATCAATTTTGACCAACATTCTGTCTACGGCCATGATTTAACGTGTCGATGAGTTTCCCATATGGATGACCTGGCCTGTAATAATGGTTTACTATATTCAGCCACCGCTGATGGGGGCTTTACACCGTATCTATCGTCTATACAGAGAGGAAGGAACTGAGAAAGGTCATAGGCTTTGGAATCATACCTGCCCTAGTGTACAGTGTGCTCGTTATGATCAACCCATTGACCAGAAATCTGTTTGATATCAGCCCTGGGCAGGGTTATGTAAGGAGGCCGTGGATAGTCTACACTTATTTGATCTTTTATGCGTACTGTGCCATCAGCATTGTGGTCACCGTACTGAACAAGAGAAAGATTGACAGAAATATATACCATATACTTGCGGCTTTTCCGATTCTGGCCGTACTGGTTATTCTGGTCCAGCAGAGGTATCCAAATGTAATTCTGTCCGGATCTGCAGCAACCTGTGCCCTGCTTATAATTTATCTGCACCTGCAGAATAAGCAGATTTCGATGGATTATCTGATCAATGTGCCCAACCGGAAGGAATTTTTCAATATGCTGGGGCTGATGATCAAAAAATTGCCCGAGAAGCAGTTTATACTTGTCGTCGTCTCTCTGAGGGATTTCCACCAGGTTAACAATACATGCGGACAGCAGAAGGGCGATGAGCTTCTATTATGCAAAATCAATGCCTGAGGATCAGATGCAGAAAATGACAGGAGGAACGTATGAAACGATTGTTTGAGCCGTTTTACATAAAGCATTTAAAAATAAAGAATCGTATCTGTGTGCCGCCGATGGTATGCTATAACTGGGTGAAGGAAGACGGCTGCGTGGTGCACAAAAATATTGAACATTACAGAGCCATTGCCAGGGGTGGTGCCGGCCTGATCATTCAGGAAGCCACCTGTGTTGACCCGGAGGGAAAACTCTCCAAGGACCAGCTGGGCATCTGGGAGGACAGACAGATTGACGGGCTGAAAGAGATCGTCGGTGCGGTGCATGAAGAAGGCTGCCCGATATTTTTGCAGATCCATCACGCAGGGGTGAACGGCTCCGGTGAGTATCTTCTGTGTCCGAGCGATTATGAGATGGACAAAGACGGAGAGAAAAGAATCGGCCATGAAATGACGAAAGAACAGATTCATAAGGTGCAGGATCAGTTTGTTAAAGCTGCGGTGAGAGCATATGAAGCCGGTTATGACGGGGTGGAGCTGCACGGCTGCCACAGGTATATGATGTGTGAATTTTTCAATTCGAGAGTCAACAAAAGAACCGACGAATACGGACGGCATCCGGAAAAGTTTGCGTTGGAGATTCTGGAGAGGATCAAAAAAGAAGTACCAGAAAATTTTGTTGTGGGAATCCGGCTGGGAGCCTTTGAACCCGCTCTTGCAGACGGTATCCGTCATGCAAAGATTCTGGAGAAGCACGGAATTAATTTCTTGGATATTTCCTATGGATTTTCAGGGGAAGATAAGCCTGAGGCTCCAAAAGATTTTCCGTATAAAGATGTGATCCATGCCGCGGGGGAGATCAAAAAGCATGTATCGGTTCCTGTTTTTGCGGTCAACAGCATAACGGATGCCCGGATGGCAGAAGACATTTTAGAGCGCACCGGTGTGGATATGGTGGATATCGGCAGGGGTGTACTGGTCAATTATAACTGGGCCATAGATGCGAGAGAAGGAAGAAATACCGGCAGATGCCTGCACTGCAAAGAATGTCAGTGGAGGATCGATGCCGAAAAATGTGCAGGAAGGGTCCTGCTGAACAGAAAGAGAAATACAGGGGAATAAAAAAGCTCCTTTCAGTGTGAATTTATTGGCACTGAAAGGAGCTTTTTTATTCTGTACCCACAAGGATCATGTTCTCAACCATAAAGTCCGGATTTTTATCGGTGATGAGTGTGACGCTGTCTGTCCCGGATAGAAAAACACATCAGAAGCCGGAGACTGGGGTAAAAGCAGGCCCACCGACACAGTCATGCCTTGAAAACCACTGGAGAATGGATTAAAATGAAACATGTAAAATTAAATCGTGCAAAGATAAAAACACAGTCCCGGCCGGTAGTCCGGGCGCAGAGATAAAATCTGTCAGTAACCTGCCTCCTCGGTTGTCCGTTCTTTGCTGTCGAAAGCGAGGAGTGTTTTTTATGCAAAAAATCGAGAGCAGGCTGACAGTATATTTTGACGGACCCTTTTGGGTCGGGATTTATGAACGTGTTCTGGACGGAGGGTTGGAAGTGTCCAAAATTACGTTCGGGGCAGAACCAAAAGACTATGAGGTCTTGGCATTTCTGATGGAGCATCATGGAGAACTTCGTTTCAGCCCTCCCGTGGATGTTTCGGTCAAAGAGGTAAAAAATCTGAATCCCAAACGAATGCAGAGAAGTCTTCGAAGGCACAGGAACGAAGGGCTGGGAACCAAGTCCCAGCAGGCGCTGGCTGCCCGGAGGGAAGAACAAATAACCGTAAGGAAAGAGCGCAGAAAAGATCTGCGGGAAGAACGGAAGCAGCATGAAAAGAATAAGCCCAGGAATTCCTTTTTTGACGGGTGCATATATTTAGAAAAAGACCAAAAAAAGGAATGAAGTATGATATATGTAGTAAATGAAGGGGATACCATTAATTCTATTGCAGGGCAGTTTCATATTTCAAGTAGCCGGCTGATCTATGACAACCAGATTTATGCCGGGAGAGTTGTGCCCGGCCAGGCACTGCTCATTCTGGAGCCCTCTGTTGTCCATACGGTACAGGAAGGAGATACGCTGACATCTATTGCGCAGCAGTACGGCACCTCGGTTTCTTCGATTGTCAGAAAAAATCCATATCTGCTGAATGAATCAAATCTGATGCCGGGAGATGTGCTAACGATCCGCTATCGGCAGGAGCAGCTGGGGAACCTCAATGTAACGGGATATGCTTATCCATATATCAGCACGGAGATTTTAAGAGAAGTACTCTTATATTTGAATGAACTTCTGATCTTTTCTTATGGCTTTACAACCGAAGGAACGCTCATACCGCCGGCTATGGAAGAGCCTCTGATTGAACAGACATTGGAGTTTGGGGTTGATCCCATGCTTGTGCTGACGCCGTTTGCAGAGACCGGAAGTTTTAACAATCAGCTGGTTAAGGCTGTGTCGGAAGATCTTCAGATGCAGCAGGTTCTTATTGAGAATCTGGTTCAGACGGTTCAGGAAAAGCAATATGCCGGAGTGGATGTGGATTTTGAATACATCCTTCCGGAGGACCGGGAGGGATATGCCGCATTCGTAGGTAACTTAAGAGAGCGGATGAATCCCTTAGGATATAAGGTGTCTGTCGCTTTAGCACCTAAAATTTCTGCAGAACAGGCAGGCCTGTTATATGAAGGAATGGACTACGGACTTTTGGGTGCTAATGCAGATTCCGTATTTTTGATGACGTACGAATGGGGATATACATAAGGATCATCACGTCTATGGTAATAAGTAAAAATAAAAAACCTATTTCTTTTTAGGCAGTTTCGGGAAAATTGTAATTTCAAAGTTTGCGTTCAGTGCGTTACCCTTCGTGTTCCGTACTGTTTTTTTGTATGTAACTTTTTCTAATACAGATTTTAATAATTCATTTCTAGTTTGTATGTCTTCAATTTTAAAATATATATCAATAATATTCTCCATTTTGGGAATCAATTCTTCATACTCATATTTTGTATTAAGTTCTGCGTTATAGGCAGATTCCAGGTCAATAATATTGGTGTTTATAGCTTGTAGTTGATCTGTCAATGCCTTATTTCGCTGCACAAAGATCTCAATTGTATATACTTCCTGTTCAAGTAAAGTGTATGTTTTATCTAACTGTCTTTTGACTTTTTCTTTATCTTTGTATAAATTACTAATTAATGCTTGCTTTAGATGTAATTCTTCCGCCGCAAAATCCTTATTGTCACATTCTAATTTATATTTAGAAAGCCAGTCACTTAATGAAGCTAATATCTTTTCTTCCACTAAAACCAAGGGTGCAGAAACATTATCGCAATTTCTATTTGGACACTTAATTGTTTCATATTTGTTTTTTGAGTTTTGTCCAAGCCTGGTTGTGAGATGACCACAGTTATCACAATAGACTAATCCAGATAAAGGATTCTTCAGCTTATTGTTGCTATTTACTGAAGAAGATCGGGCATTGCCAGTCAATTTCCTAAGAATAGCATAATGATCTTCTTTTGTAATTATGGCTGGATGAATGCCATCATACAAATGAAAATCTTTAGACCGTCTCCTTTCTACTGAAAGAATACCACCAACCATCCTTTTTTCTTCTTTTTTATAGCCCCAACGAACCATACCAGCATAGGCTGGGTTTGTAAGGATATCTCTTATCGTAGCCCTACTCCATTTTTTCGCCTTGCGAGGATTAATCCCCATTGAATCAAGACGTACAGCAATATTGTCTGGACTAAGTGTCTTGTATGTGCCGTTTTCCTGTAACTCACCAATACGAAACCAATTAAATATCATTCGGGCAACGTCAATTTCACCCTCAAGAAATGCAATAGTATATCCTTTATCACCTTTAATTTTAACTTTTCTGTATCCGTAAGGAGCTTCAGCCGCAATCCATTTCCCTTCCTTCACGGACTTTATTCGTCCACGATTTAGACGGCGGTTGATCGTTTTGTACTCACGGCGGCTCATGAACAAACCAAACTCAAAATACTCTTCGTCAAATTCGCTGCTGGGATCATATATTTTCTGAGGGGTGATAATTAGTGTATCAGAGTATTTAAAAGTGTCTGCGATTGTGCCCTGGTCCTTTGTATCGCCACGAGCAAGACGCTCTACCTCTACAACAAGAACGCCATCCCATAAATTATTTTCAACCTCACTAAGAAGTTTTTGGACTTCCGGCCTTGCTGCAATGGTATCACCGGAAACAACCTCTTCAAAAATTTTAGAGATATGAATACCTAAATTCCTTGATGTAGAGAGAAGTATTTCACGATGTCTTTTCAAGACATCTTCTTTACTATGATTATATAATTGAGTGTCACGATCAGCCCTGGATTTTCTCAAGTAGATGCAGTATTTTCCGTCTGTTTTCAGCATAATATTATACCTCCATTTTATTTTATGATCTATATTGTAATAAAAATGAGTACAAAAAGAACGCCTATTGCAAGCACGGCGTTTGAAATGGTATAATATGTATTGCGAGTACGGTATTATTCATTTTCAACGTCATACATGAATAGTATCAACTTTTTCCGCCTGGTTGCCGCCGGGCGGACTTTTTTTCAAACTATTTACTTGGTGAAATTTTGACAGTTACACCGTCAATTTCAACGGTTGTCCCATCTTGTAAAGGTGCATGCATAAATTTTTTAACATACATGCTTGTATCTCCTGAACCCATGATTTCATTTAAGACTCCATCATCAGATATTACATTTCCTGATCCATTTACTAGAGTTATATCATAAATTCCCTGTTTAATATCTTTTCCTACTAGATATTTCCCTGGAGATAAGGTTTTTTTCTCACCTTTTCGTCCGTATTTTAATAATTTTTTCTTTTCTACCTTTTCTGTCGTTTTGAACTTCAACTTTAATGTTGATGCTATTTGTACTATATCTCCTTCACTGAAAGATGCATTGTTATATGTTTTTGTATACATATCATCAGATTTAAGGCCCATTATTAAATTTAGTCCTGCACCTTCTGAAATTACATTTCCGCCCCCGAATGTAGCTTTTAGATTATATGTACCAGATGGAAAGTCATATCCCGCAGTATAATATCCAGGAGAAAATGTCTTTGAAAAGTTTACTAGTTCAACCTTTCTCTCAGTAGTGGATTCGGTAATCTTTTCAGTAGTGACTTTGTTATTGCTTTTGGAATTTTGCTTCGTATCATCTTCATCATTACCAAATATACTGGCAATTACTCCGATTACAATTAAGACTCCAAAAATGATTAATAGTGTCTTTAGGCATCCGCCCTTTTTCTTTTCCTTCATGTGCTACCTCCTTAGTGCTTTTTAAAGTTACGTCCCTCTTAAGTGTACTATAGCATGTAAATTATGGTAATTTATAAAAAACCAAAAAAAGAGATATGAATTACTGTAGGATAAACATGTTTACTCCTTAACCTTTATGGTGCTTTCGGTAACAGGTTGCAAAATAAATGTTCTTAATCGTATTTAAGACCTCAAACTAATTTACAATAAAAAACATTCTATGAATAACAAAGGAGAAACAGACAAATGACAAAATATGATTACATAATTGGCATCTTCAAATTAATTACAAAAATGAATACGGCGCAAGTTAGACTAGTATTTGAATATGCTCATAAGATTTTTGTAGAAGGCATCGGAGTTTAATCCGGCCGGTGCCTTTTCAAATGCACCTGAGAGCAGACTTTTTATTATATTCCTTGCTTCTTTATTGAGCTTAACATAATTTTCTATAAATAATTGGCCCTGATTATCCATTCCTTTTAAAAGCTATAAAAAGTTGATGTGATGAACTGCACAAATCAATTGGAGATTGGAAGGTTTCACAACAGAACCCTCTCGTTCCATATAGCTTATAGTAGTTTGTTCGACACCTATACTATTGCCGATTCCTTCTGTGCCTTTTCTAAAACACGAAACAAATATTGTTTAAACGATTGTCGTGTTTCTTCATCTAATTTAACATATTCTTCAATTAGTGCTCTGTCGGTTGCATCTAGTCTGTATTCTTCAATCACGTCATCCATAATGATTTCTGGAACACCTACGAATGGATCACCAAATTCTTCAGTTAAATATAAATAATTAGCACGGTATGTTTTACATATTAGGCGCAAGATATATTCTTTAGGTTCAACCCTTCCTAACTCAACATTGGATATTACATCTCGACTAACACCCATAGTTTCACCAAATTTTGACTGAGAGAGATTTAAACTCTCTCTCACATATTTTATTCTTTCACCAATTTTCAATTTCTCACCTCCATTTGCTTCATTATAGCATGAAGAATTGTGCGTGACAACACAAAAAAACAAAAATAGTATTGCATACCACCACAAAAATGATAATGTGTGTATAGAACACAAGGAGGTGAATGTTATGAAAAGAGTAGCAGAGATAAAAGAAACCGCTGAATTATTACTAGGAGTATCAAGGGATGTTAAGGAAGTAATGTTAATTATTCTTAGATGGAAAAATGAGAGAAACAACGGACAAAGAGAAAGAACCGGCTTAAAGAGGTAAAAAAACTGGTCAGTTAATAAAATACTCTTTGAAATAATCAGAGAGCAGGAAAGAAGTACAAACATATCTTCATAAAATGAATTAATCAAAGATTGGGGGAATTGCGATGGATCATGAGGAACCTCATGTTGTAAAAGAATTTTCTATTGGAGAAACAAAGGTAAAAATAGCAGATAATTTTTGCAGGAATAAAACAGAAGAAGATATTCAACTGATCTTGAAAGAGGCAGCTGATATTGTAATGAAAAGCAGGAAAAGAAAAGCCATTTAACCACAGCTGCGTTAAGCGGCTGTGGGAGGACAAGTTGGAAAGGAGGTAGAGAGAGTGAATCTAACAAATAAAAAAGGCCCTTCGGAACTGCAATTCCAAAAAGGGGCAAAACAAATACTACAGTTTTATTATAACGAAAAGATTCTTAAAGTTCAAGGATAGGTAACTATATGGAGAGTAATACATATTCAGATGGCATTACAAAAATTACAGATCAATTTTGGGACGATATTTGTATTAACTGCGGTCATGAATATTGGTCTGTATCTCTAAACTGTGTTTGTCCTGAGTGTAAATGCCAAAATGCAGATGTAATTAATAATCTCCATGTTTGCAAGGAGGAATTAAAAAAGTTTAATAAATTCAGGCCAGAGGCCGGAGGTAAAAAATGAAACAGAGTCTTGACGATTTTGGTCTTGACTGTGTAATGAATGATAAAATGCAGCTTTTGGAAGCTGCATACGGGATAAAAGGATATGCAGTAATTATAAAGCTCTTCCAAAGGATATACGGGGGAGACGGGTATTACTGTGATTGGAATGATGATGTTAGATTGCTGTTTGCTTCAAGGATCGGAGTGGGTGCCAATCTTTTGTCTGAAATAATTGAAGAAGCAATAAAAAGAGGTATTTTTAACAAAGAATTGTTTCACAAATATAAAATTCTGACGAGTGCTGGAATACAAGTTAGATTTTTAAAAGGGACAGTTCGAAGAAAAGAAGTTGAAATGAGAAGAGAATACCTTCTGTTAAATTACGCCATTTTGAATAAAAATGTACACCTAACCGGAAAAAATGTAGTCAAAAACAGTAAAAATGTAGACATTCCTGAACAAAGGAAAGTAGAAGAAAGTAAAGGAAATGAAATTAAAGATAAAGTAGAAGTAGAAGATCTCTATAAAACCTATGGCAAGGAATGTATTGATTATTACATCGCAAGAACATCAGACTACTACGGGTATCCTACCAGAAATAAGATCATTCAATTTCTCAGTCAAGACAAGAAGAATAAAAAAGGATTCTTTACGAATACAAAAGAATCAGAAATTCAAAATTTTGATGAGTTACTAGACAAATTCTGTGAGGTGTGGGGAAGACGACCACGGCAACAAATCTTTCTTATCTGATCAATGAGAAGAACTTTAAAAGCAGGACGAAATATAAAAACTTGGATATAGTTCAGGCGAATAACACGCTTGTGCGAACTGAATGTGTATGTTTTCTTTTAGAAGAGCAATTAAAGAAAATAAAGGAACAATACGATTTTGTCATCATAGACGGTCATCCGTCTTTAGAAGACTATACTATTGCGGCATTGGTTGCATCTGATTTATGTATCATACCGATAAAATTAGACCAATATGCCATTAATGGTATTGAAATCATGGATGATCAGATAAGTGAGATAGAGAAAATAACGGGAAAAATCCGATATAAGATACTGATCACACAGTTCCAAAAGAGTGTCTCAGGGCGCAGAGGATATGAGGAACTTGTGACATTAAACAGGTATCCAATTTTTCGAAGTGTCATCCGTCGTACTGTGAAAGCGGACGAGAGTACATATAAAAGAAAACCACTTGAAAAATGTGCACGCAGTTCCACAGCCGCAGAGGATTATAGAAATTTTGTAGAAGAACTGCTTCAGGAGGTGAACTATAATGGCCTTCACGATTGATGATATTTTAAAGAATACAGAGCCGAAAAAACGCAAAGTCCGCAAAAGATTGTTATGATTCACTATAAAAAGCTATATCCGTCAGATGATAACTTTTATGAAACGAAAGGGATAGAGGAACTTGCAGCATCCTTTAGATCTACAGGTGATATCCTTCAGCCGCTGTTGGTTAAAAAGTAAGATATGGGAGAATATGAAGTGATTGTGGGGCACCGTAGGAGATTAGCAGCCATTTTTAATGCAGAAAAAAGAGGATTGGAAGAATATGAATTTCTTCTCTGCATTGTATCGAAAAATGATGAGGAAATTTATGATCAGTTGTTTGAAATGCTACTAATATTGTGTATAGGTATTATGATGGAAGTTCAAATACCACTATTTGGACTAAATAGATATTTAATATGTATAGAAGTAATATCACTTAAATTTAGTTGCATATTATATATGTTTAGAAACTTAATTGTCTCTAGATTAACTTGCCCACATTGTCCCAGGGCACCATGCTATATTCTTTATAGAGATCATGATCTGAAGAAATAAAAAAGTAGCATAGCCATAGATTTTTGAATGGCTTCTGTGAAACAACCGTTTATATCAGGAGGTATTATCATGAATATTTGGGAAAACGCAGTTTTAACAGACAAAGGGACAGCTCTGCAGGCTAAACTGATTCAAGGGCAGACTTTAAAGATCAGCAGAGTTACGACGGGTTCCAAAAAGGTCCCGATTGTAGATCTTCGGCAGCAGACGGATGTCACGGAAGGTGGATATGATATTACACTTCAGCCCTCAAGGACAGAAGGTGAAAAAACGATTCTTCCGGTTCTGCTTGAGAACACAAGTTTAAAAGAAAGTTATGACTTATGGCAGGTTGGTTTTTTCGCGGAAGATCCGGAGGAAGGCGAAATTTTGTATTGTCTTGCTCAGGCATCGGAGGCAAGGCATATACCTTCTGCGACAGAGGGGCCGGGATTTTCTATCACATGGGACTTTGTAATCAAAACTTCAAATACGACACCGTTTGAGGTTGATCTGGACTCTGTGGGTCTTGTAAGTATCGAGCAATATCAGGTACATACAGGAGAGATTCATAGTCTGAAAAATTCGATTGTAAATCTTGACAGAAAATTTGAAGTTTTAAATTCGGCTTTATTAAACAAGCAATCTTATCCAGACTACTCTAAAATTAAAATAGCTATATCCGACGGAGTTGGTACAAAAACATACACGTGTACAGAAGATGGATTTATTCAGTTTATTGGGTCAAGTGGCAATAAGTCAGTAAAACCGGAAATCGACCTGAGAATAAATAATATTGGTGTATTCACATATAGAACTGGTTACCAAACAACTTATGTTAAAGCAACCTCTGGCTTATTTCCAGTAAAAAGTGGAGATGTTATAGAATGTATAATCCAAAGTTCTTTCGTAACTAGCGAAAGCGTTAGATTTTACCCTTTGAGATATTAAAATAGGAATTTAAAGAGCAGCTCAGATGAGCTGCTCTTTAAATTTAATGAGATAATTAAAGTACATCATGTCTTTTTAGAATATCGCTTTTTAAAAATAGTTTATTACGCTGGAACGATTTTACAGGAGTTATTTTCTTTCTTTTTAATAGATCATCAATATTCTGACGACTGCAATCTAAAAGATCACAGGCATCTTTTGTATTTATAATGCCATACTTAACAAAGTTTATAAAAAATTCAGGGGTAATAGGTAATTCAACTCCGTCTTCCCACAACTCACCTTCAGAGCAGTCAAGTTCATGAGACCAAGAAATTCCGTAGCCGCCAGGTTCAACTTTTACAAGGTTAAAAAGATCTGTATTTTTCAATGCTTCAAATTCTGGATAATCTTTCATGATGGGCTTCACGTCAAATAGTTTTATCATATCGTTTTCAAAGAATACAAGTAACCTCATATCGCTTAACGGAATTACATCTTTTACTTTTATGGAAAGCATTATAATCACCTCCAATCTGGCTTCCACCGCTATTCAAGCGGCGGAAGTTTTTTTAATTGTTTGCTATCCCACATTTCTTGCAAATCGTCTTTATAAGATTCTCCCCATTCCTGCACTAACTTAATCGCTTTCCTAGGCAGGTCACCTTCGATCATTTCCATTGTGGAAATTTCAAATACCCCATTATGTTCACCATATACAGCATGTATGTGTGGGGGATTATGTTCGCCACGGAAAAAAATCTTAATGACGATTCCATAAAATCTTGTTATTTCAGGCATTTATTTCACTTCCTTTCTATAAGTTATAGTATACTACGCTACTTGACATATGTCAAGTAAAAGTAGACATAAATGTGTGTTATAATATTAGAAAATAAGAATATAATACTACCATTGACGTGCACGGGGATATACGTTCGGGCCGCCAATGGCAGTTGCACCGATCAACAAAGTCCAACAGGTTTTGGATTACGCAGTGACAGAGATCCCGCCGGAGAAAATATATATGGGCATTCCGAACTATGCCTATGACTGGCCGCTCCCCTACGAGAGAGGAACCACAAGGGCAAGGACGATCGGAAATGTGGAAGCAGTGGAGATCGCAGATCAGAACGGAGTACAGATCCGGTTCGATGAGACTGCTATGAGCCCATTTTTTAACTACACGTTAAATGGAACAGAACATGAAGTATGGTTTGAAGATGTCCGGAGTATCGATGTAAAAGTCCGGACAGCAAAAGAATATGGTTTTACGGGTGTCGGATACTGGAATCTGATGAGGCCGTTTCGGGCCAACTGGCTGCTGTTAGACAGTTTATTTCAGCTAAACGGCAGACCGTAGACGGGAGGGATCTTATGGGGAAACATATTGTAAGTATGATGCTGGCGGCATTGATTGGACTGGGTGCATCCGTTCAGGAGATAAGAGAAAAGGAACCCGTCAAACCGGCATTTTCCAATAAAAGCATCAGCGGTTTTTCTTACGAAAAGGTCCCGAAGGCAGTGAAAGAAAAAATCAGCGGGGGTTCTTACAGGTCCAATCCGAACATAAAAATTCAGGACCTGCGCTATGTGAAGGTGAAATATTACGGTTATGACGGGAAGATCAGGAGTGGGCAGCTGCTTGTGAATAAGTCCATTGCCAAAGATACGGTGGAAATTTTTCAGGAGCTTTATGATATGCAGTACCCGATCGAGAGTATCCGTCTGGTCGATGATTACGGCGCCGATGACACAAAATCTATGGAAGCCAATAACACCTCCGCCTTTAACTACCGGATTGTAGAAGGGACCAGTCACCTGTCCAACCATGCTTACGGCAAAGCGATTGACATTAATCCGAGGGTCAACCCCTTTGTAAAGAGAAATTCCATCACACCTGAAAACGGAAAAATCTATGCGCAGAGAGATGTAAAAAAGTGCAGAGGCAAGTATAAATATAATATGATCCACAGAAATGACCGTGTGTACCGGATTTTCAGGAAACACGGTTTTCAGTGGGGCGGTGACTGGATTACATATAAAGACTATCAGCATTTTGAGAAACGATAAGCGCCAAGACGCATTGTATTTTATGACCTTTAATAAAAAAACTCCGGTTAAAATCTATGACCGGAGTTTTTTCTGAGTGCGCCTGGCTGCGCACGTTACTAATGGGTGAAAGTCGTGTGTTCTGCAAGCTGTCAACAGCTTGCCAGTGAAAGTCTGGTCGGAGTAATCACCAGTGAGCTCCGTAACATTAAGTGAATCCTGTAGCATCGTTACGTTAGCCCTTTTGGGAAAAAGAGGGTGTCGAGTCACTGGCTTTCTGACGAAGACCACGGAAGGCGTGAAGAAACTGGAAGCAGCGCTGAAGAACCCTTCGGTGTAGAGGGAGCGGAATGTTAACATAGTTGTTGATGGAACAGAAGAGACCTCATAGTGTCATGGAACCATAAACATGTAATTCTTGATATAAGTAACACACGAAATTCAAGAAGACGCATTATGAGGAGTCGGAGGAGCCCATAGTATCTATGATGGTGCGGTAAGATAAACGTATTTGGAAAAGGGGCTCTACTTTAGTCAAGTTAAACAGGAAGGTAAGGGACAGTGCATGCCTCAAAAGGGACAACAACACTCAATAGATAAATCACGACAACTTCAATGCAAACTATACTTGTCTGCCAAAAAGGATAAGCAACGCAGATTTCATGCGTTGTATGACCGTATTTTTCGCCTGGATGTTTTATGGCGGGCGTGGAAAGAGGTAAAAGAAAACAAAGGAAGTGCCGGAATAGATGGTGTGACCTTTGAAATGATTGAAGAGTATGGAGTGGAATCATACTTATTGGATACCCAGGAAGATTTAGTAAAAGGCATCTATTATCCAAAACCAGTTAAGAGAGTTTATATATCAAAGCCAGATGGTAAACAGCGACCATTGGGTATACCTGTTATTAGAGATAGAATTGTACAACAGGCATGCAAAATAGTAGTTGAACCAGTTTTTGAAGCAAACTTTTTAGAATGCTCATATGGGTTCAGACCAAAACGGGACGCAATACAGGCAACGAAGAAGGTACAGAAGACTTTATATAAGAGCTGGTATGTAGTAGATGCAGACATAAAAGGATATTTTGATAACATCGACCATGAAATACTTATGAGTCTTATCGAAAGAAGAATCAGTGATAGACGAGTTCTGAAATTGTTTCGGCAATGGTTAAAAGCAGGAGTAATAGAAGACGGAAAATACTTCCCAACAAAAGTGGGTTCACCGCAAGGAGCGTTATGCCTTTCTAATCATAAGGTGGAGTAATAAGTCCGGTTCTTGCAAATATGTTTTTGCACTATGTATTTGATATGTGGATGAAATGAAATTTTCCGCAAGCCCCGTTTGAGAGGTATGCAGATGATAGAATAGTCCACTGCCGTACAAAAGAGGAGGCAATATGTATCAAGCAGAGCCTGGCTCAAAGGTTTGAAGAATGTAAGCTGGAACTGAATCCGACCAAGACAAGGATTGTGTATTGTAAGGACGAGGACAGGTGAAAGGAAGAAGAACTTACAGAGTTTGATTTTTCTGGGATACACATTTAAAGCAATGTATAGAATCCGATACTAAGTGGCTGGATGAATTATTTTGGGAAATACAATCCATCCGCAATGAAAGATACGCTGCTATGCATAGAAAGAAGACTTGTGAAATGGGCATGTGTATGTATAAGAACTTCCGTGGGAGAAGACGCAGGGCAGAAGAATGGCTCTGCACTTTGAGAAAGCGAGAGCCAAAACTATTTGCTCATTGGAGTATGATATATTCGTACTGCTGAATGATAAGAGCCGTATGAAAGGAGACTTTCACGTACGGTTCCGTGAGAAGTTTGAGGTGAAATTCCTCTTACTTACTCGACTGAGAGGTCGGCTAGTCACTTAATGACTAGCCTCCTACTCGATTGAACTTATAAAAGATTTTGATTTAATATCTCTGCCAAACGGTTTCTGGCTTTGGTCACTGATTTGTCTGAAACTTTTTTTGCAGACAGGCAGTGTTCCAGTTGTTCCATCCGGGAATCTACCCGTGAAAAAGCAGTTTTTCTGCTTTTTGTATACTGTTCAAACGCCTTTTTGATATTTTTAAATTGTTCGCTGGCCAGATCTTTTGAAAGTTCAGCGTTTAAATATTTATCTGTCGTCTCAATCGCTCTCAGGCCCAGCCTGTACTGGCTGTCACTGAGTCCTTCCGGTTTTACGTGTGCTGTACCGCATCCGCTTAAAGTAACTGCAATCGCCAAAGCTACAATACCGGCTAAGAGATATCTTTTCATATGGAACCCTCACTTTTTGTATGAATCTAATAAAAAATCAGTAAATTTTTGTTTGAATCATACAATAGCACAGATCTCATAATGTGTAAATATTTCCACTGTACTTTTTCGTATACAAAAGATACAAAACGGAGCCTGCTATAAATCCAGGGATGAAAGGATCTCTTTTAACTGTCCTGCAGATTTATTCAGCAGATTGGATTCTTTACTGTTTAAATCAATTTCTATGACCTGTTCCGCACCGTTTTTGTTGACAATGGTCGGTACGCTCAGACAAAGGTCAGACAGGCCATATTCTCCGCTAAGCAGGCTGGAGACCGGGAGGATCGAATTTTTATTTCGAATAATGCTCTCTGCAATATGGCTGACTGCGATGGCGACGCCGTAATAGGTAGCACCTTTCTTCTCGATGATCTCATAGGCGCTGTTTCTCACATCGTCAAAAATCCTCTTCATAGATTTCTCGTGGTCAAAATGCCCGCGCATTTCACAAAATTCGTTGATGCCGATCCCTGAGACATTGGTGTCACTCCAGACAGCCAGTTCACTGTCTCCATGCTCCCCGATGATAAATGCCTGAATGCTGCCGCTGTCTACTTCCAAGTGTTCGCTGAGCAGGTATTGGAAACGTGCCGAATCCAAGACGGTTCCGGAGCCAAAGACCCGGTTTTTTGGAAATCCTGAAAGCTTTAAAGTCACATAAGTAAGAATATCAACCGGATTGGCAACAACCAATAAGATCCCCTCGGAGTTTCGTTTGGTGATCTCCGGAATGATAGATTTAAAAATGGATACATTTTTGTGTACCAGGTCGAGACGGGTTTCATCGGGCTTTTGATTTGCACCGGCGGTTATGATGATCAGCCCGCAGTCCGCGACATCATCATAGGTGCCTGCATATATCTTGGATGTATCTACATACGGGCGCCCATGGCTTAAATCCATCGCCTCACCCTTGGCTTTTTCTTCGTTTACATCGATTAAGACCAGTTCGGAAAACAGTCCCTGGTGCATCAGGCTGAATGCGGTGGACGCACCGACAAATCCGCAGCCAATGATGGCCGTTTTTCTATTATTAATCATAAAAAATCCTCCTTTGTATTAAGTAGTTTAACAAAGGAGGATAAAATATTCATCGAATTTTGATAAAGTGAGAAACTGTATCAAAATCTATTTGTTGGATCTTCTCCAAATGTGAGCTTTTTCTGCGTCTTTGATCAGCTGGTCTCTGAAGTCTGGATGAGCGATATTGATCAGGGCTTCCGCGCGCTGCCATGCAGAGAGTCCCTTCATGTTTGCCATTCCGTATTCAGTGACGATGTAGTGGGCATTGGCACGGGTATCTGTTACAATAGACCCGTTATGCAGGGTAGGAAGAATACGGGAATGCATCTGGCCGGCCTTGTCTGTGAAAGTGGAAGAAAGACATACAAAGCTCTTTCCACCGTTTGATAAGTAAGCTCCCATGACGAAGTCCAACTGTCCGCCGGCGCCGCTGATCTGTTTGATTCCTGAAGATTCTGCACTGATCTGTCCGTACAGATCCACATCCACGGCGTTATTGATAGAGATGAAATTGTCAATGGAAGAAACCCTTGCAATGTCATTTGTATAGTTTACAGGAGCACTCATACATTCCGGATTGTTATCTAAGTAGTCATATAATTTTTTGGTTCCTGCTGCAAACGCATAGGTTTGACGGTAGCGGTCGATATTTTTTCTGGCACCGGTGATCTTTCCTGCTTTTGCAATGTCTACGAACGCATCCACATACATTTCAGTGTGAACACCCAGGTCTTTCAGGTCGGATTCCGCGATCATGGAACCTACGGCATTCGGCATTCCGCCGATACCAAGCTGGAGACATGCGCCGTTCGGGATCTGGTCTACAATGAGTTTTGCAACGGCTTTGTCCACATCAGTGGCTGCTCCGCCTCCGCCCAGTTCTGCAATCGCAGGATTTCCGCCTTCGACGATCATATCAACTTTGGAAATATGTACGCCCTCTTCAAATCCGCCTAAGCAGCGAGGCATATTTTCGTTAACCTCCACGATGACACAGTCGGCTTTTTCAAGCATTGCAGCCAGGTGGGATGCGCTTGGCCCGAAGTTGAAGAATCCGTGTTCATCCATCGGGGCAACCTGCATCATCGCAACATCTATGTGATCGATGTAATTGCGGTAGTATCCTGGAAGCTCAGAATAACGGATTGGTGCATAATATGCGAATCCTTCGTTGATCCATTTTCTCTCCAGTCCGCCCATGTGCCAGGAATTCCATGTAAAGTGATCGGCAGGGGAGTCGATCTTTGTAATCTCCAGCGGCCACATGACGATTCCGCCCCGGATATTAATATTTTCCAATTCCGGCATTCTTTTTGCCAAAGCCTTGTCAAGGGCAACCGGTGTGGTGACGCACCAGCCGTACTCCAGCCAATCGCCGGATTTCACAACTTTTACGGCCTCATCGGCTGTTTTAAGTTTCTTTTGGTATTCTTCCTTAAATGACATAAGTAATCCTCCTGTCTTTTATCTGTTAATTTATTAACATACCGTTTCATTGTACCATCCGCATAAAAGAAACACAAGTAAAATAATTTAAATTATGGGTGGCCTTTTTACAAGTTTTGTACTATAATTAGATACTGAGTTTAGGAGGACATTTATGGAACATAAAAAATTTACTTGGAAGCATTACACACTGATCACAGTCGGGATTATTTTTGTGATCTACTGCTGTATCGCAGTGTATTTCAGCAAGAAGTTTACATATGGGACAAAGATCAATGGTGTCGATGTTTCCAACAAGACAGTTGACGAAGTTACAGACATTTTCAAAAAAAAGGCGGACGGCTATTCGCTGACCGTAAAAGAGCGAAAAGGCAGAGAGGAAGTTTTAAAGAGCAGTGTGCTCAAGGTTTCCTTTGACGGTGAAGACCAGATCAGGAAGCTCAAAGACGGACAGAGTTCTTTTCTGTGGATCAAAGGTGTTTTCGGGGGAGAGAAGTACAACGATATCGATATGTTTGCTTATGACAAAGCAGCATTTCAAAAGGCCTTAAAAAACCTTGACTGCTTCAAAAAGAAAAATATCATCAAGATCCGAAATGCCAAACCGGTTTACAAAGACGGAGCTTATCAGATCCAAAAAGAAGAAATCGGTACGGTCTTAAAGAAGGAACAGACGGAAAAACTCATAAAGAGTGCCGTAGAAGGCGGTGTCGCTGTCGTGGATCTGGACAAGGAAGGCGCCTATGATGTCCCGAAGTATACTAGCAAGAGCAAAGAGATCATTTCTCTGAAAGACAGGATGAACGATTCTCTGAAGGGAAGTATTACTTATAAGTTCGGGAAACAGACGGTAGTTCTTGATAAGGATGTATACCACAAGTGGTTTAAGATCAAGAATGACACAGATTTTACTATCGACATGAAGAAGATGGAAAACTGGGTTATGAAGTTTGCATACAAATATAACACGATGGGGACTATGCGCACTGTCAAGACTCACGACGGAAGAACCAAAAAGATTTTCGGAGGTCCTTACGGCTGGAGAATGAGCCGTGAAAAGGAAGAAGCCGCAGTCAAAAAAATGCTGAAAGAGGGCACACAAGAGACAAGAGAGCCATACTGGCGCCAAAAGGCAAAGGTATACGACGGATATCAGGGAGACATCGGCGATACTTATATCGAGGTCGATATGGGACAGCAGGAAGTTTTCTACATTAAAAAGAAAAAGGTTGTCTTTTCTTCATCCGTAGTCACAGGCAAGATGGAAGCGGGAAGAAAAACACCGGAATGTGTGGCATTTGTACTGTACAAACAGCGCAATGCGACATTGAGCGGTCAGGGTTATAACTCACCGGTATCTTACTGGATGCCGTTCAACGGCAACGTGGGACTTCACGATGCAAGCTGGAGGTCTTCTTTCGGAGGAAGTGAGTATATTTCCGGGGGATCACACGGATGTGTCAATATGCCGCCTTATGCAGCTGCAACCCTTTACAATATGATCGATGCCGGAACACCGGTTATCTGCTATTACTAAACTAAACCGAGAGAGCAGGATTTAAATAGTCCGGGCTCTCTCTTTTTGTTATTTCATAGGAAAGGTCTACGACCTTTTTGTCCACGGATCAGGAGGGAATGAAAATGAGGATCAGCATAACACAGTGGGTGCATGGAGAGCTGAGACGCTTTATTAAACAAGGAGACTTATGTATCGATGCAACGGTTGGAAACGGAGGTGACACTGAGTACTTGTGCGGGCTCACAGACAGAGTGATTGGATTTGAAATACAGGAGGAAGCACTGTTCAATGCCAGGAAGCGGCTGAAATTAAAAGGATACCATCCAAAGTTTATTTTGGACAGCCATGAAAATATGGACCGGTATGCAGAAAAAGGTACGGTACAGGCGATTTTGTTTAATCTGGGTTATCTTCCGGGTGGGGATCACAGTATTGCTACAAGGCCGAAAAGTACGATACAGGCTATTAAAGTGGGACTTGAGCTTTTGAAATCGGGAGGAGTTATCAGTGTTTGTATTTATAGTGGAGGAGATACCGGGTTTGCGGAGAAAGAAGAAGTCCTTCAATACTTAAAGCAGCTGGATGACAGGAGATATATTGTTATAAAACAGGACTTTTATAATAAACAGAATCATCCTCCGCTTCCGGTACTTATTTTGAAACTGGATTAGCTTGCTCTTTCCTCCGGCACATTGTAATTTATGAGTGGAAGAAAGTTTAAAACCGGGTTTTAATTTCTGCGGCATTTTAAAGATGGAGGAAGATTTTATGAAAAAAATTGCGGGAGAGAACGGTGCGTTCCATATAGACGGACAGGCGTTTTATGATGCGATTGTGAGCAGTACAGAAGATTATATCTATATCATCGATATGACAACCGATATGGCTCTGATTTCCGATAATATGCTGCAGGATTTTGAACTGCGGGAAGAATCGTACCCGGGCTTGCTCCGATGGTCCTGTCCTGATACTGAAGCCGCAGGTCCTGCTCAGTTTATACCGCTCCTTGAAAACAGCGGGCTGATTATAGAGGCAGGAAAATGAATATTGGAGCAGGCATTCTCTACATGTAAACGCTGGCTGCTTCATATCCGGATCATGTATTTAATCATTCTTTTATCGGGGCGGTCATAAAGCTATGCCACAGTGTAGGGATTGCTGTATGTGTGGAAGGAGTCGAGCATCCGGGAGAACTGGAAGCAGTGTGTTCCCTGGGTGCAGACAGTATACAGGGATTTTATATTTCAAATCCGATCCCGGCGGATCAGTTTGAGGAGAAATATTGGAAGAAGGGCGGGAGGCAATGAATATGACCTCCCTGATTTATTTTTGTCCCTTCAAACATAAATACGTTCCTTATCTTTTGGCGGGACTTTAGAACTGCGTTTTCCTTGCGCTGAGGTTATTACGATTATTTTATATGCAGCTGTTTCTTCGCAGCTTTCTGCCGCTGTCAGCCAGCAGGAACTGCAGGATGAGAACCGCAGCCTGTCGACGCTTGCAAACTATGACCAGCTCACCGGACTGCTGAGCCGGCATGCTTTCCTAAAAAAGGTGGAAAACTGTCTGGCGGCCTTTGCAGTGCTGGCACTGCGCGATATCGATGATTTTAAGATTGTAAACGACACGTGGGGACATTTCTGCGGAGATAAGATTCTGAGTGAACCAGCAGAACTTATCTGTTCTTTTCTGGGAGGAGACGTGGATGTCTGCCGGTGGGGAGGAGCAGAGTTTATTTTTCTTTTCCGGGACACACCGCTGGAGGATGTGCTCATAAAGCTTTAGGAGCTGTGTGATACGGTGGCCGGACATGTTTTTTGCTGTGATGATAAAAATCTGCATATTACTATGACCTTCGGAGTCAGTCCTTCCGAGGAGATAATTGCCCTGGCCGACAGACAGATGTACAAGGGCAAGACTGCAGGGAAGAATCGCGTCGTCTGCGGGAAACCATGAGACTATGTTATACCTTATCGTGCGGAGCACGTCCACCCGAAGGGTATGAGTTACGGTGTGCCCTGTGGGTATACCTTATCGTGCGGAGCACGTCCACCCGAAGGGTATAAAATACGGTGTGCCCTGTGGGTATATTTTGTTCTGACGTTTCATATAGTATTAATTGTATGAGTTTTTCTCCATTATCCCAGTCGGCTCTTAACAGGCCTCCTTCCGATAACGGAGAGAAATATCTTAGCTGGCTTGAAGGAGAGTAAATGGAATGAAGAAGATTTTCTGTGTAATATGGTCTCTGTTTTTGTGTCTGCAGCTCGGATTTCACACGGTCCGGGCGGATGATACGTTAAAGCTCTATGCAAAATCTGCAATTTTGATGGATGCGGGCAGCGGACGAGTCATATTTGATAAATCCGGAAAAGCCAGAATGCCGAATGCCAGCACTACAAAGATTTTAACATGCCTGTATATTATTAAACATTGCAATCTGGAAGAGGAAGCGACAGTTTCTAAAAATGCCGCTGCCCAGCCACAGGTCCATCTGGGGGCAAGGGCCGGGGAAAAATACAAAGTTAAGGACCTCCTTTACGGACTGATGCTTGAGTCTTACAATGACTGTGCGGTGATCCTGGCGGAGCACGCGGCGGGATCAACTGAAAACTTTGCAAAAAAGCTCAATGCAGAGGCCAGATCCTATGGGGCAAAGTCGACACACTTTGTCACGCCCAACGGATTGGACCGCACCGACAAAAACGGGATTCATTCCACTACGGCATATGATCTTGCACTGATCATGAAACAGTGCATCAAAAATAAAGAATTTTTGGAGATCACCAGAGCCAGGAGCCATTCTTTTCATGACGCATCCGGGCAGCGTTCTTTTAATTGCAATAACCACAACGCCCTGCTGTCCATGATGGACGGTGCGGTTTCCGGAAAGACCGGATTTACTTCTAAAGCCGGGTACTGCTACGTGGGAGCCGTGAAGAAAAATGGCATGACCATGATCGCGGTCGTGCTGGCCTGCGGATGGCCTCCCCATAAAACTTACAAATGGTCGGATGTCAGAACTTTGATAGACTACGGTGCCAAAAATTATTCCTATCACAAGATTATTCCGGACTACAGCAAATTAACGGACTTGTATGTAAATGGAGGGATGGAGCACAAAGTCTCCATAGGGGCCAAAGGCGGAGGTATGACGCTTCTGCTGAAAAAAGGGGAAAAGGTCGATATCAAATGCCAGATCCCGAAGAGTTTAGATGCACCTGTAAAGAAGAAAGAACAGGTGGGGAAGATCGAATATGTGCTGAACGGCAAGGTGATCCGGGAGGAAAAAGTCTTTACGAAAAATTCTATCGACAAAAAGGATTACTGGTGGTATCTCGGAAAAACACTGGATGAGTTCTGCCTGTAAAAAATATTAGAGGAAAAGGTTGTTGAGATTCTGGATCAACTGCCTTTTTTTCTAAACTGAAATATGATAAGATAACCGGAGAATAAACCAAGGAAAGGAGAACAAGACAATGTTATTTATAGAATATCCGAAATGTACAACCTGTAAAAGAGCGAAAAAATGGCTGGACGAGCATCAGATTTCCTATGAAGACCGCCATATAGTGGAAAACAATCCAAAAGCAGAGGAATTAAAAGAATGGATTGCAGTGAGCGGACTTCCGGTCAAGCGTTTTTTTAATACAAGCGGGATGAAATACAGGGATCTGGGACTGAAAGACCGACTCCCGGAAATGAGCGAGGAGGAACAGATCGATCTTCTGGCGACAGACGGCATGCTGGTAAAACGTCCTTTAGTCATAGGGGATGACTTTGTCTTGATTGGATTTAAAGAGGAACAATGGGGCAATACTATCAAATAAAAAGTATTTTTGCAGACAGAAAGGATATTGCGAATGGAACGAAAGAATACATGGCTTTCTTATACAGAAGAAGAGATAGAAAAACTGGAATCTCTGGCGTCTGATTATAAAGAGTACCTCACCGGCGGAAAAACAGAGAGGGAATGTGTGAAAGAATCAGTAAAACTGGCCCAGAGAGCAGGATATCAGGATTTAGAGCATTTTATAGCAGAGGAAAAGAAGCTGAACCCGGGTGATAAAGTTTACCGCACGTGGATGGACAAAACCATTGTCCTATTCCAGATCGGGGAAAAGCCGATGGAAGACGGGTTGAACATTTTGGGGGCGCACATCGATTCCCCAAGGATGGATTTAAAACAAAATCCACTGTATGAGGACACAGAAATGGTGCTTCTGGACACCCATTACTACGGCGGTGTGAAGAAATATCAGTGGGTGACGCTGCCTTTGGCTCTCCACGGAGTTGTCATTAAAAAGGACGGAACTACAATTGAGATCAGCATTGGTGAGAAAGAAACCGATCCTGTGGTAGGGGTGACCGATCTTTTGATCCATCTGTCCGCACAGCAGCTGGAAAAGAAGGCTAAGGTCGTGATCGAAGGTGAAGATCTGAATGTACTGATCGGAAGCCGCCCGGCCAAAGGTGAAGAGAAGGATGCCGTAAAAAGAGAAATGCTTGGCATATTGAAAGAGGAATACGGGATTGAGGAAGAAGATTTCCTGTCTGCTGAGATCGAGGTTGTCCCGGCAGGGCCCGCCAGAGATTTCGGATTAGACCGCAGCATGATCATGTCTTACGGGCAGGATGACAGGGTTTGTGCCTACACATCCCTTGTGGCTATGCTGAATGTGGAGGATGCTCAGAGGACTACCTGCTGTATCCTCGTGGACAAAGAAGAAATCGGAAGCGTGGGCGCTACCGGCATGCATTCCAGATTTTTTGAAAATACACTGGCCGAGATCATGGCCCTGACAGGAGAATACAGTGAGTTAAAACTCCGCAGAATCCTTCAGAATTCTCATATGCTGTCTTCTGATGTGAGTGCGGCTTTTGATCCGAATTATCCTCAGGTCATGGAAAAGAAGAATGCGGCTTACTTCGGAAAGGGACTGGTCTTGAATAAATATACCGGCTCCAGGGGGAAATCCGGTTCCAACGACGCCAACCCTGAATTCGTTGCGAAACTCCGAAGAATGTTTGATGATAATCAGGTAGCATTCCAGACTGCAGAACTCGGAAAAGTAGATGAAGGAGGCGGGGGAACCATCGCTTATATTCCGGCTTCCTATGCTATGGACGTCATCGACTGCGGTGTTGCAGTGCTGAATATGCACGCTCCATGGGAGATCACAAGCAAATCCGATCTCTACGAAGTGGAAAAGGGATACGAAGTATTCCTGCGAAACTGCTGAACATCATGTAGATAAAAAGAGAATCCTGACAGTTTCCTTATCACTGTCAGGATTCTCTTTTATTTTAGATTCTGAAAATAAATTACTTTTTGCTCGGTATGATCTCGATCCAGTAGCCGTCGGGATCACTGATGAAGTAAATACCCATATCCGGATTTTCATAACAGATACAGCCCATCTCCTCATGACGCTTGTGAAGGGCTTCCATATCGTCGGTCTCCAGAGCCAGGTGATACTCGAGTTCTCCCAGATTATATGGTTCCGTGCGGTCCTTTAACCATGTGAGCTCCAGAGAGAAGCCTGTAGTCTGGTCTCCCAGAAATACGAGCTTAAAACTCCCGTCGGATGCGTTTTTTTCACGGACAGGCTCAAGATCCAATGCTTTTTTATAGAAGTCAAGGCTTTTGTCCAAGTCCAGAACGTTGAAGTTAAAGTGATTAAATGCAATCATAATGTCCTCCTTGATATTTTACGATTTTCTTAAATTTATAATAACATACTTTTTGCTATTTACAAGTGTAAAAGAGAGTGGATATAATGGTAGAGTATTTAGGAAAGACGAAAGGGGAAGTTATGAAGCAGCAAATCAGCAAGTTAAAGAAGTTGACAGCAGTCCTTCTGATGTTGTCTTTGCTTATCGGGACAGGAATCGGTCCGGCTAAGGCAAAGACCGTCAGCGCGGCACAGACAAAATACTGGATTAAGGTTAATAAGCAGGCAAATGTAGCCACTGTATATAAGCTTACCAAAGGAAAGTATAAACCGATCAAGGCGTTTTTAGTGTCCTGCGGGGGCTCCAATACACCGTCCGGAACCTTTTATACTCCGGCGAAATATCGCTGGCAGACATTGATGGGACCGAGCTATGGACAGTATTGTACAAGGATTCATGGAGGGATTTTATTCCACTCTGTGTGGTATTACAGCCACAGCAAGGCCAGCCAGTCCACCGTTCAGTTCAATAAGCTTGGAAAGACCGCATCACACGGATGCGTGCGTTTAAGTGTTGCTGACGCAAAGTGGATCTATGATAACTGTAAACTGGGAACAAAGGTTACCATATACAGCAGCAAGAATCCGGGACCGTTAGGAAAACCAAAGCCCATCAAGGTGTCCACTTCCAGAAGTATGTACTGGGACCCGACCGATCCGGATAAGAACAATCCGTACCGCAAGGTAAAACCGACCATCAAGATTTCTTCCAAGAAGAAAAAAACAGTGGAGTACGGCAAATCTTACAGCGTGAAGTCTCATGTAACGGCGAAAGACAATGTGACAAAGAAAAGCCTTACAAAGAAAGTGAAGTATTCAGTCACCAAGTATAATGCAGAGAAGAAAAAGTATTATAAAGCGAAATTCAGCACAAAATCTTTAGGTACATACAAGATTAAGTATTCTGTAAAATCTGCCCTTGGAAAGAGCGCAAGCAAGACGATCAAGGTAGAAGTTGTGGATACTCTTGCACCGGTAATTTCCAACGCGACAAATAAAACAGTTACGATTAATACGAAGAATGCTGTGTTTAAGACAACGGCCAAGATGAGAAGCGGCAAGAGCAGAACTTCTGCCATGACAGTCTCCATCACAAAACCGGGAGAGAAGAAGGCCACGTCCATGTCTTACTCTAAGGCCAAATCTTACGTGTTTAACAAGGCCGGAACTTACACTGTGAAGTATACGGTGAAGAACAGCAATAAGCCTTACAGAGCGGCATCCAAGACAGTAAAAGTTACAGTCAAAGGTTATAAGAATGCTGAGATAAAAGCAAATCCGACGGCATTTACAATGACAGTGACCGATCCAAATGCGGTAGATCAGGCAAAGAAAGAATTAGAGGCACAGATTATAAAGGCCATCAGCATTACAGACAATGGTACTAAGGTGATACCGTCTGATAAAAATCTGAAGTTTGAATATATTGGGCAAAACGATGATACAGCCTATACAGACTTCTCAAAAGACGGAAACTGCAGAGTGAAAGTTACTTATACTGGTACAAAAAATAAGAAGCCGGTATCTGTTATCGTGAATATTTCTGTAAAAACCGAAATTCCGTTAGACGGTAAAAATACCAAAGCTATACCTGCCTCTGAGACGACAACAGCAGTAGAATAAACTAAATAGCTTTTAACTATGAAAGGTGTCCGGCTTTGCCGGATGCCTTTTGTATATAGAAATATTGACATCAAACGGGTATATGATAAAATAAATAAGTTAATAAGTATATATTACTTTATTTTATATATTGTATTTAGACAAGAGATACAGTTTAGGAGGATGAAAATTATGGCAGTACCTTATAATCATAAGGCAATCGAACAGAAGTGGAGGAAACACTGGGAGGAACAGCCGGTCAACGAAAATGACGGCAAAAAGCCGAAATACTATTGTCTGGACATGTTCCCGTATCCGTCAGGAAGCGGACTTCATGTGGGACACTGGAGAGGCTATGTGATCAGCGATGTGTGGAGCCGTTACAAAATGCTCAATGGATACTATGTGATCCACCCTATGGGATGGGATGCCTTTGGACTGCCGGCGGAAAACTACGCGATCAAGATGGGCGTGCATCCGAAAGAATCCACAGCAAAGAATATAGAGAATATCAAACGCCAGATCGGCGAGATCGCGGCCATCTATGACTGGGATATGGAAGTCAACACCACAGACCCTGAGTTCTACAAATGGACCCAGTGGATTTTTGTTCAAATGTTTAAAAAGGGACTGGCCTATGAAAAACAGATGCCGATCAACTGGTGCCCTTCCTGTAAGACAGGGCTTGCAAATGAAGAAGTTGTAAACGGCAAATGTGAGCGCTGCGGTGCAGATGTGACGAAGAAAAATCTGAGACAATGGATGTTAAAGATCACAGAATATGCAGACCGCCTCCTGGGTGACTTGGATAAGCTGAATTGGCCGGAAAAAGTCAAGAAAATGCAGGCAGAGTGGATCGGAAAGAGCCACGGCGCCGAGGTTGACTTTAAAATAGAAGACAGCGATGAGGCGATCACTGTCTATACGACAAGGCCGGATACACTTCACGGAGCAACCTTCATGGTATTGGCGCCGGAACACAAGCTGGCAGCGGAACTTGCCACTGATGAGACCAGAGAAGCAGTGGAGGAGTATATCTACCAGGCATCTTTGAAATCTTCCGTAGACCGCCTGCAGGATAAAGAAAAGACCGGTGTGTTTACCGGAAGCTATGCAGTCAACCCGATCAATGGTAAAAAGGTTCCAATCTGGCTGTCTGACTATGTCCTCGCAGACTATGGAACAGGTGCTATCATGTGTGTTCCTGCCCATGATGACCGTGACTTTGAATTTGCCACGAAATTTAATATTCCGATCGTACAGGTCATTGCTAAAGATGGAAAAGAAATCGAAAATATGACAGAGGCATACACAGAGGCAGCCGGAACAATGATCAATTCCGGTGACTGGAACGGTATGGAATCTTCTGTATTAAAAGAGGAAGCCCCGGCCATCATTGAGAAGATGGGAGTGGGCAAAAAGACTACCAACTATAAGCTCAGAGACTGGGTATTCAGTCGCCAGCGCTACTGGGGAGAACCGATTCCGATCGTTCACTGTCCGGACTGCGGTGCCGTGCCGGTGCCGGAAGAAGAACTTCCGCTGACACTTCCGGAAGTTGAAAAATACGAGCCTACGGGAACAGGAGAATCTCCGCTTGCAGACATTGATGAATGGGTCAACACAACCTGTCCTGTCTGTGGAAAACCGGCTAAGAGAGAGACGAATACTATGCCGCAGTGGGCGGGATCATCCTGGTATTTTCTGCGATATATCGACAGCAAGAACAGTAAAGAACTGGTTTCCAAAGAAAAAGCGGACAAATACCTGCCGGTTGATATGTATATCGGCGGTGTAGAGCATGCCGTGCTCCATCTGTTGTATTCCAGATTCTACACGAAGTTCTTGTATGACATCGGTGCAGTGGACTTTGATGAACCGTTCCACAAGCTGTTCAACCAGGGTATGATAACAGGTAAAAACGGAATTAAGATGAGCAAGTCCAAGGGAAATGTAGTCTCACCGGATGATCTGGTAAGAGATTACGGATGTGATTCCCTCAGAATGTATGAACTGTTCGTGGGACCGCCTGAACTGGATGCGGAGTGGGATGAGAGAGGAATCGACGGTGTGCGCCGTTTCTTAAGCCGTTTCTATAACGTGGTTCTGGACCAGAAGGACAAGAATGTTAAAGAGACAAAGGATCTGCTCAAGGTACGCAATCGTCTTGTATATGATGTGACAAGCAGGCTTGAGAAATTCAGCCTGAATACAGTGGTCAGCGGATTCATGGAGTATAATAATAAACTCAATGATCTGGCGAAAAAGGGCGGAGTGGACAAAAAGACTCTGGAAACTTTCATTGTGCTGCTGGCACCTTTCGCGCCTCATATTTCTGAGGAACTCTGGAGTGAGCTGGGACATGAGGACAGTGTATTTTCACAGAAATGGCCGGCCTATGATGAAGCGTATTTAAAAGACGATGAGGTTGAGATTGCAGTGCAGATTAACGGAAAAGCGAGAACAACTATTACCATCGGAGCAGATGATGCAAAAGATGCGGTCATTGCAAAGGCAAAAGAAGCATTGGGTGACAAGCTGAACGGAACCGTTGTAAAAGAGATTTATGTTCCGGGAAGAATTGTAAATATTGTGCAGAAATAAAAAAGTAAATCCAGAAAAATGGCGCAAGTGGAGACATTGCTTGCGCCATTTTTGAATTTGATGATAAAAGGAGAATCAGAAAATGATAAAAGCAGTTTTTTTTGATCTTGATGGCACATTGATTTCTAATACAACTGGTGGAATTCCGAAAAGCGCCAGAAAATCCATAGACTGCCTGAGAATGAACGGAGTTCGTGTATTTACGGCGACCGGCAGACACATGTCGGAGATCAAAGATCTGCCAGCCTTTGACATACAGTTTGACGGCTTCATTACACTGAACGGGCAGCTCTGCCTGGACAGCAGGAAAGAACTGCTTTACGGTGAGCCAATCAGTGAGAGGAATGTCGAGCAGATGCTTACTATGTTTGAGGCGCGGAAGGTGCCGCTTATGCTGGTTGAAAAAGACAGAATGTATATCAATTATATCGATGAGATGGTGGAAAAAGCACAAGCAGCGATTAATACAGCAGTTCCCGATATCGGCACTTATTCCGGAGAACCGATCTATCAATTTATTTTGTATTCGGAGGAAAAAACGGCAGAGAAAATCGTTGCGGGACTTGAGGACTGCAAGATGACCAGATGGAATCCATATGGGGTCGATATCATTTCAAAAAGCGGGGGGAAAGTGGCCGGAATCAAGCGGATCATACAGGCTTGCGGGATTCGACGTAATGAAGTCATGGCATTTGGAGATGGTGAAAATGATATGGACATGCTCCGCTATGCAGGAATCGGGGTCGCGATGGGAAATGCTGAGGAAGATGTCAAAGTGTGTGCGGATTATATAACAGATGATGTGGATGAAGACGGAATTGAAAAGGCATTCAAATATTTTAAGATGGTTTAATTTATTCCTCACCATTTGAATAGAATCGTTATTTTGAGAGTAAAATCAAAAGGGAATATTAGTATAATTTAT